>WBZR01000437.1_pt1 | contig 67589 bp, 78 predicted proteins | sample 5204231 | NCBI WGS metagenome assembly WBZR01 (sample SAMN12412403, study PRJNA552823) | activated sludge metagenome | isolation source: activated sludge from anammox sidestream of wastewater treatment plant... | place: USA: Virginia | collected 2017-08 | reverse complement strand
TTAAAATTATTAAAGAACCAACCAGCATCTATATTTTCAAGTGGTATTTTTTGCATTATTTCTTCATATAAAGTAGCGAAATTCAAAACTTCTATTTTGTCTAATAATAATTCATAAAATAATTGAATAGAAGGTTTAATATGCGGATGATATAAATTTATTGCTAAAATATCAAAATTTTCATTTTTTAATTTTGTTTTTATTTTTGTATATATATCAAGATCTTTGTTTTCTTCTAAATCAAAAGTTTCTATTTTTTTGATATTTAATATTTTGTTTTCTTTTAATTCTTCTTTTAATAAATTTAATTCTTTGCCTTTTGCAACCAAAAGTATAGAATAATTTTTATTTGATTTTATTAATTTACGAGCATATTTTCTCCAAAAAAATATTAAAAGACTAGATATTATTATATATATTAAAAGTATTGTTTTGGGAGCTATTACAAAATAATTAGAAGAATAAAATATTATACTTGCAATGAGAGAAGACAATATTTGTGCTGTTATTATTCTATTACTTAATTCTTTGTATATTTTGGTAGTCATTCTGTCATATAGACCATAAATATAGAAAATAATAATATTTGTAAATATTATTATAAAGAAAGGATATAAAACATTTAAGAAATCATTAAATTCTTCTATATTTAGATTTCTTATTGATAGAGATAAATATAGAGAAAATATCAATATTATAAGGTCAGATATGGCTACAAAGATTCTTTTTGATAATTTAGTAGAAATCATATATTTTGTGTATAATTTCATATATTATACAAATTATTCGCAAAAATAAAAGTATGAAAATATTATATATAATTACAAAGAGTAATTGGGGTGGAGCTCAAAAATATGTATATGATTTGGCTACAAATCTAAAAAATGAAAATGATATAGTAGTAGCTTTTGGTGGAAATGGAATATTATCACAAAAATTAAAAGAAGATAATATAAAAGTAATACATATTGATAATTTAGATAGAAATGTAAATATATTAAAAGAGTTTAAAGTATTTTTAAATTTATATAAATTATACAAAAAAGAAAAGCCTGATATAGTGCATTTAAATAGTTCTAAAATAGGAGCTATTGGGTCTTTAGTAGCAAGAATTGCAGGAATTAAAAAAATAATTTTTACAGCACATGGATTTCCTTTTAGAGAAGAAAGACCTTTTTGGCAAATATTAATTATAAAATTTATTTCTTGGCTCTCTATTATATTTTCTCATATTACAATTTGTGTTTCTAGAAAAGATTTTGAAGATGTTAAAAATTGGCCTTTTGTTAAAAATAAAATCATTATTATACATAATGGTATAAAGATTACAGATTTTGAAAATAAGAAGAATTATATAAACAACAACTTTTTCAAAATAATTTCAATAGGAGAATTACATAAAAATAAAGGATTTATATATGGATTAAAAGTAATTCAGAAATTAAAAGAGAAATATAGTAATTTTCATTATACAATTTTGTCTTTTGGTGGAGAAGAGAGAGACAATTTAATAAATTTTATAAAAGAAAAAGAATTACAAAATTTTGTAGATTTAATTATTTCTAATGATAATCATAAAGAAAAGTTAAAAGATTTTGATATATATTTTATGCCTTCTATTAAAGAAGGATTGCCTTATGTGCTTCTTGAAGCAGGTGATAGTTTTTTGCCTATTATAGCAAGTGATACAGGAGGAATAAATGAAATTATAGAAAATAATAAAAATGGTTATTTAATAAAACCTAAAAACATTTCAGATTTTGTATTTGCTTTTGATAAAATTTTAAATAATGGGTCAATAATAAAAGAAATGGCTGATTATTCAAAGAATAAAATCAAAAACGAATTTAATATAGAAAAAATGATTAATAGCACTAAAAATCTATATTTTTAAGAATTATTTTGGCCACTTGCTTTTTATTTTTATATATGATATATTATTAGAGGTTTTTTTTTCGAATGTTAAAAAATTTTTAAAGGATTAGCTTTGAAAAAAGTTAAACTAAATTATTTAGTTTTGGTTTTGGTATGAGTTAATCAAAAGACCTGTCTTTTCTAGGATGGGTCTTTTTTTATTTTCATAAATATTTATATGCTACAATTGATATAAGATAAATTGTATGAAGATAAAAGTAAAATATGTTTTACCTTTAATGATACTTTCACATATTGGTGTATGGTATTTGGTTTTCTTTTTTTTGAAAGTTCCTAATTTCTCTTTTACAGATACCAGCTTTATAGATTTTATGATACATCATCAAGGGGAATTTTATGCAACATTAATGATGCGACTTATTTCTTTTAATATTTCACTTGCTTGTAGATTTAAATATGCAGAGAAATTATTTTATGGTTTGGATAAAGCTTATTTAATACATAAATATACTGGATATTTAGTTTTCTTTTTAGTATTAATGCATAATGCAACTATTATTTCTTATACAAATAATTACATTGGATTCTTTTCATTATCAAAAGAAGTTGCTAATCCAATGTTTTATGCTTTATTATTATCTATTGTAGCATCAGCATTACCTCATATACCATTTGTTAAAAAGTATTTGAATATACCTTATCATATTTGGAAAGTTTTACACTTTTTGATGTGGCCAATATTTTTTGTAGGTATTTATCATTCTTTTGGTACAAATAGTTTTGCTATGAATAATCCTATACTTGCTATATATATGTATTCTGTATATATAATAGGTATATATTGCTTTTTTTATAGAATATATTTATATAAATTTTTTAAAATAGAAAGAGATTATAAAATAATAAAAATAAAAAGATATAATGATAGTCAAATTATAGAATTATATTTATTTCCACGAACTGTTAGAAAAAGAAAATTAAGATGGAAGCCAGGACAATTTGCTTTTTTTAAATTTGAAAGAGAAGGCTTTAAAGAATCTCATCCATTTACTATTTCAAATATGCAAAATATAAATGGTCTAGTGAGAATAAGCGTAAAAGTTTTAGGAGATTGGACTAATAAAGTTTTTACTAATATAAAAGACAATACAAATGTAATAATAGAAGGATCTTATGGAGACTTTTTATCAAAAAAGAGGAGAAACAATTTAGAAATTTGGATAGCGGGAGGAATAGGTATAACTCCATATTTAGCAATGCTTGAAGATTATAAAAAAAATAATAATGAAAAGAAAAACATTTTATTTATATGGACCGTCAAAGATAAAAATGATGCTATTTATAAAGAAGAAATAAATAAAAATATACCAAAAAACATAGAATTTAATTTGCATGAGTCTGATAAGCAAGGTAGATTATTATTTTCAGATTTAGAAGACAAAATTAATTCTATTTTAGATGGTGAAAAAATGTCTACTGTTTCTTTATTTATTTGTGGCCCAGTTCCAATGAGGGAAGCTATTATAAAAGATGCTAAAAAAATAAATATTAAGCATATTTATTATGAAGAATTTAATTTTAGATAGTTTTTTGTTAAAATACTTTTTGTAGGCCATCTTAGCTCAGTTGGCAGAGCATCTCATTCGTAACGAGAAGGTCTCGAGTTCGATTCTCGAAGATGGCTCATAATAATTATTGTGTTATATTAATTAATAAAAATATGATCAGAAAAGTTTTTTATAGTTTTCATTTTAAAGAAGATGATTGGAGAGTAAATAAAATAAGAGGTTTTGGTTTTTTTGAATATGATAATTCTCTAAGTGATGATTATTTAACAGAAATGAATAATGATGATGAGAAGATAAAAAATTGGATAGATAATCAAATAAAAAATAAAGATTGTACTATAGTTATGATTAGAGAAAATACAGCTAATAGAAAATGGATCAATTATGAAATAGAAAAAACATTTAATACAGGAAAAGCATTATTTGGTATAAGAATACACAACATAACAGATGAAAATAACAACAAAGCAAATAAAGGAGATAATCCTTTTGATTTTGTTTATTTTAATGGTAAAAAATTAAGTAATTATATAGAAATATATGAACCAAAAGGCGAAGACAATAAGAGTATTTTAGATGATATTAATCATAATCTAGAAAGATTAGTATATGAAGCTATAGAAAATAAAAAAAATTATCAAAATATTTAAATATGGACGAAAACAAAAAAGAAGAATTACAAAAAGAATTAAAAGAATTAGAAGCGCATTTATATGAATCAGATTTTTGGGCTGACAAAAATCATGCAAAAGATATTTTAGAAAAAATAAAAGAAGTAAAAGAAAGACTAGAAGACAATAATGATTTTAATAAAGGAGGTATTATTATAAATATTTTGTCAGGTGCAGGAGGCGATGATAGTGAAGATTTTTCAAAAATGTTATTTAATATGTATTTGAAATACTTTGAAAAAAATAATTGGAAAGTATTTTTATTACACAAAAATCAAAATGATAATGGAGGATATAGAAATATTTCAGCTGAAGTAATTGGTAAAAATATTTATGGAAAATTAAAAAACGAAAATGGTGTTCATAGACTTGTCAGAATTTCTCCATTTAATGCAAACTCAAAAAGACATACAAGTTTTTCTATGGTAGAAATATTACCAATATTACCAAAACTAGAATATTCAAAATTCAAGAATACTATAAATGAAAATGATTTAGATATAGAAACTACTAAATCTGGAGGTCCTGGAGGACAAAATGTTAATAAAAGAGAAACTGCTGTAAGGATAACACATTTACCAAGCAAAATATCAGTAATAATTTCTACCGAAAGATCTCAAATAGATAATAAAGAAAAAGCTTTTGAACTTCTTTATTCTAAACTTTATAAATTGGAAGAAGAAAATAGAGAAAAACAATTAAATGGCCTTCAAATATCAAAAACAGCAGAAATAGAATGGGGAAATCAAATAAGAAATTATATTTTACATCCATATAAGCTTATAAAAGATTTAAGAACAAATAAAGAAACAACAGATATAAATAGTGTTTTAAATAAAGGTGAATTAGATATTTTTATTGGAAAATAAGCTTTTAATTTAGTTATGTTAATAACTTATTATTTTAGTTTTTAGAATTATGATAATATAGAATATATTATAGATATGCTTTATTTTGAAAATGTTACAAAAGATTACGGGTTTTCTGATATAGTTTTAGATGGTATAGATCTTGTTATAGATAAAGGTGAATTTGTATCAATAGTTGGACATTCTGGTGCAGGTAAAACAACTTTAATAAAAATGATATTAGCAGAAGAGAGGCCAACAAAAGGTAAGATTTCTTTTAATTCAATTAAAATAAATAAATTAAAAGGAAAAGAATTAACAAAATTTAGAAGAAGAATAGGGGTTGTATTTCAAGATTTTAGACTTTTATCAAACAAAACGGTTTTTGAAAATATAGCTTTTGCTATGGAAGTTGCAGGTAAAACAGACGAAGAAATACATTCTATTGTTCCAAGTGTTTTGGATTTAGTTGATTTAAGGAATAAGATAAATCATTTTCCAGATCAATTATCTGGCGGAGAAAAACAAAGAATAGCAATAGCAAGAGCAGTAGTAAATAGACCAGATATTTTAATAGCAGATGAGCCAACTGGAAATTTGGATCCAGTAAATACATATGACATTATACAAATTCTTAAAAAAATAAATGATTCTGGAACAACTGTTATTCTTACAACACACAATAAAGGTATAATAGATCATCTCAAAAAAAGAGTTATAGTTATGGAAGGTGGTAAAATAATAAAAGATGAAAAAGTTGGTAAATATACATTATAATTAAAATATATGAGTAATATAGGAATATCAAGTAAAAGAGTATTTAAGTCAGGAGTTGTTAATTTTTTTAGAAATAAAACAGTTTCAATTTCTTCAATATCAATTTTGACAGTAACATTACTTATTATAGGAACTTTTTTCTTTTTTAGAGGAATGTTTAATTATTCTTTAACACAATTAAAAAACAAAGTAGATATTAAAATTTATTTTAAGACAAATGCTCCTCAAAATTCTGTGAATAATGTATTAACTAAAATAAAAAATCTAGAAGAAGTAAACGATGCTTATATAACTAATAAAGAAGATGTATTAGATAATTTCAGAATTTCTCATGCAAATGAGCCTGTTATTTTGGAAGCATTAAAAGAAGTTGGAGAAAATCCTTTTGGAGATATGATTACAATAATAGCAAAAGACACAAATTCTTATGAATCTATATCAAATACATTAAATTATAAATCTAATTTTCTTGGTAGTGATTATGATTATGTAGATAAAGCTAATTATTTAGAATTAAAACCAACTATAGATAGATTAAATAATATTATTAAATGGGTTAATTTGGCAGGATATTGGATAATAGCTATATTTTTGTTTATAAGTGCTTTAATTGTATTTAACACAATCAGATTGTCTATTTTTATTTATAGAGAAGAAATATCTATAATGAAATTAGTAGGAGCTTCAAATATGTATGTGAGAGGGCCTTTTATTATAGAGTCTTCTATATATGCTTTAGTTTCTACAATTCTTACAATGATTATACTTTTTCCAATAACTTATTTTATTTCAAAAGATACAATTGTTTTTTTTGAAGGACTCGATTTATTTAAATATTATACAGATAATATATTAATATTATTCTTACTATTATTAATAGTAAGTGTAGTTTTGTGTTTTATTTCTTCTTTATTTGCGATTAGAAAGTATTTGAAAAAATAATTCATAAAAATTCTGTGTTATAATGTAAAAATAAATTAATAAAAATAAATTAAACATATATGAAATTAAAAATATTTGGTGCATCTTTTTTTTCTAAAACATCTTTTTTATTAGCTTTTTTAGGATTAACTTTTTTTTCTCTTATAAAAATTTCCTTTTTATCTAGATTTTTGTCTAATGATATAAATAAAAGTTTAATTTTTCTCTTTATAACTTTTTTATCTGTATTATTTTTTATTATTTTTGTCATTAAGAATTTCAAAAACATAAAAACCTTTTCAAATAAATATATAAATATTTCATATTTAATTATTTCTCTTCTTATAATTATTTCTTCTATATTTTCAGATAACTTTTTTAATTCATTTTTTGGAAAATATACTTTCTTACAAAATGGGGCGATATTATTATCTATAATAGGGCTATCTTATATAGTTTTGTCTTTTTTGAAAGAATACAAAAAAAAAGCTATTAGAATTTTTTATATTTCAAATCTATTTATAACAATACCAGTTATATTAGGAATAATTCTTTCTAAATTTAAGTTAATTCTTTTACCAAATATAATCACTTATTTTTTTGAAAGTTGGGATATTGTAGCTATTTCTGCTGGTTTAACAATAGTATTTTTCTCTATTTATTATAAAAAGTTAGCTGATAATACAAAGAAGAAGACTTTCTCTTTAATTTTGATAATATTACATTTAATTTTACTTACTATTATTCCATTTGGCGATGTCTGGTATGCTTTATTAATAGTTTCTTTATTTTTCTTATTTAATAATTTTAAAAAGAAATCATTTTTTAAGAATGTGTTTTTTTACACAACTATATTATCTTTGTTTTTTTCTATAATGTATTTGTTTTCTAGTGATGGTTTTACAGCAAAATTAATAACAAAAATAAATACTTTTACAAATAATTATTCTGGTATTGATTTTGTATTCTTAAAACCTAGACTTGGATTAAGTTTGGGTATTTTTAGCGATCAATTAAATAAAGGCTATGTATTTGGTACTGGACCTTCTAATTTTTATAAAGCATGGCAAATCGAAAAAACTCAATCTATAATTAATTCACAATATTGGAATCAAGATTTTTATTCATCATATTCTTCATTTACGACATTACTTATATCTATTGGTATAATATCTGTCTTTGCAATTTTGTTTTTTGTTATAAAAACAATTTATTTATCTTACAAAAAATTATCTTTATACAAAAACGATATTAATGACTTTGATAAGAAAGACAAAGCATACAGTTATCTTTATTTTGCAATTTTGATATTTTCTTTTGTATTATTTATTGTATATGTAAATACATTTATAAGTTTAGTATTACTATTTTTAGCAATAGCTTTTGCTTTAAGTGATATTTCAGAAAGAAAAGATTTTAATAAAAATATTTATAAATATATACATTTAATAATATTAATAATTTATTCAATTTTATTATTAATTGTATTAATAGTTTCAATTAATAAGTTTTTAGCATATAGATTGTCAAATCTAGCTGTATATAATTATAATAATAATGGTAATAATGAAGAACTTGAAAATAATTTACAAAAAGCTTCTAAAATTTTTAAAGATGATTACAATTACAGACTTTTATCTCAAGCTTATCTTTTAGATATAAATAATACTTTGAATAAAAATGAAAATGTAAATCAAGAATTATTATCAAAATTAATAACTTTAGCAAACCTTTCAGTAGAATATTCACAAAAAGCAATAGATTTAGATCCTAAAGAATATAATAATTACTTATCATTAGCATCAGCTAATCAAATTTTGATTTCACTTGATAAAGGAAATAAAGAAACTTATTATAACAAATCAAAAGAAGCTTATGAAAAAGCTATTAAATTATATCCAAAGAATCCGAGTATTTATTTAAATATGGCTCAACTAGATTATTTGTTAGACAAAAAAGACACTGTTTATTCAAATATAAATGAATCTTTGAATATAAAACCAAATTATTCTGATGCTTATTATTTATCTTCTCAATTACTTTCTGAAGAAAAGAAAATCAATGAAGCCATAGGATACGCAATACAATCTATTCAAGCAGATCAAAAGAATATTAATGCATATTTACAATATGGAACTCTTATTTTATCTAAAGAAGACAAAACAGAAGAAGATTTTAATCAAGCACTTTTAGCATTTAATACTATTTTAAGTATAGATCCAAATAATATCTTGGCTGCATATTATACTGCTTTAACATTAATAGAATCTAAACAATATGAAAAAGCTCAAGAAGTAATTGATTTATTAAAGAAAATATCTCCAGAAAATGAGAATATATTAAAATTACAAGAAATGTTAGACAATAAAAAGCTAAAATAAAAGCAATAACTATATATTTGAAATTATTTTTATAAAAAAGTATAATTGTTATTATGGCTATTATTAACACAGAAAAAAAAGTTTTAGTTTCTGGTATAAAACCAACAGGAATATTACATATTGGAAATTATTTTGGAGCAATTAAACAAATGATTGATTTAGTCAATTCTAAAAACTATGAGTCTTATATATTTTTAGCAGATTATCATTCAATGACAAGTTTAATTGACTCGAAAGAAAGAATTAATAATTCCAAAAAAATTCTAGCAGCTTATTTAGCTTTTGGATTAAATAAAAATAAAGTAAATATTTTTAAACAAAGTGATATAAAAAACATAACTGAATTATCTTGGATTTTTAGTACAATAACACCTTTGTCTATGCTCTTTTTGTCTCATGCATATAAAGACAAAATATCAAATGAAAAAGAAATAGATTTTAAAAATATAAATGCAGGGTTATTTAATTATCCAATATTAATGGCATCTGATATTTTGATTTATAATGCAGATATAGTTCCAGTTGGTAAAGACCAAGAACAACATATAGAATACACAAGAGAAATTGCTAAAAAATATAATAATACATATAAAACAAATACTTTCAAATATCCAGAAAGCTTTTTGATTAAAAACAATGAATTAGTTGTTGGTATAGATGGTAGAAAAATGAGTAAAAGTTATGATAATATTATACCGATATTTGAAGATGAAAATATAATCAAAAAACTCATTATGAGTATTAAGACTGACAGTAAAACTCCGTCAGAAAAAAAAGATCCTGATGAAAGTATTATATTTAATATTCATAAATTATTTTTGAATGAAGAAAAAACTAAAGAATTAAGAGATAAATTTATTAATAGTGAAAAAAAACCTTATAGCTATAAAGAAGCAAAAGAAGATTTATTTGATACTATACTTTCATATTTTAAAAAAGAAAGAGAAAAATATAATTATTTTATAAATACTAAAAAAGGAGAAAGAGAATTATTGTCAATAATTAAAAATGGAGCAAAAAATGCTAACAAAAGAACAGAAAAAACAATAAATACAGTAAGAAAAGAAACAGGATTAGAATTTTAATTTTTTGTTGTGATATAATTCTTTAATGGAAAATAAAGTTTTTAATATAGAAATAGAAAGGTTTTCTGGACCATATTTCAAATTGTTGGATTTAATAGAAGAAAGAAAATTGTCTATTAACGAATTTTCTCTATCAGAAATAACTGATAAATACATAGAATATGTAAAATCTTTAGAAACAGAAGGTGAAAAAAATATTATAGATATATCAAAATTTATAATTATAGCTTCTACACTTATGCTTATAAAAGCAAAATCTTTGTTTCCAAATATCGCAATTACAGAAGAAGAAAAATCTTCAATAGATGATTTAGAGAAAAAATTATTAATATATAAAAGCATGTTAGACGCTTCCAAAAAAATAAAAAATATTTATAATAAATCCTGTCTTTTTGGTATTTGTAATATTAAAAACAAAGAAGAAGATATTTTTGTTTGGGATAATAGAGTTTCTGTATCAATGATACATTCAATAGCTATAGCTTCATTATTAAAAATTCCTAAAAAAGAAAAACTAAAAGAAGTAGCAGTAAAACAAGTTCTAAAAATAGAAGATGTTATAGAAAGTTTATTAAATAGAGTAAATGAAAGTATAAGTATGTCTTTTAAAGATTTTTCTGATTCAATAGGTGTTTCATTTTCAGATTTAGAGTCAAAAAAATCAGCATTTATAGTTTCTTTTTTGGCCATGTTAGAATTAATAAAAAACGGACTACTTAATGCAGAACAAGATAATATTTCTAATGAAATAAATATATCTCTAACAGTAAAATAGTTTTTCAAAAAATGATATAATAAATTATATGAAAGAAGATATAGAAGATTTAAAAAAAAATATTTCTGTTATTATGTTTTTGCATAATAATTCTATATCTTTAAGTAAAATAAAATCATTTATAGAAGAAGATGTTGAAGAAATAGATATCATTAATGCTATTGAGTTATTACAAAATGATTTAGAAAAAATAGGGCTTACAATAATAACTATTTCAAATAAAGATAAAGAATTCATAATTTCTGTTAATAAAAGTTATTCAGAACTTGCTAAAAAATTAAAAGAAGATGAATTAGAGACAGATTTAACACCAGCATCACTTCAAACTTTAACAATTTGTGCATATTTAGGAGCTTCAACAAAAGAGGAAATTTCTTTTATAAGAGGTATACAATCTATTCAAAGTATAAAGTCATTAGTTATAAGAGGTTTATTAAAAAAAATAGGAGACAAATATATATTATCAATAGATGCTTTACAAAAACTTGGGATTAATAAAGTAAATGATTTACCAGAATATGATTCTATAAAAGAAGAATTAAAAAGTAGATTAAAAGATTTAATTATAGTTGAAGAGTAATATGAGAAATAGTAAATTAAAAAAAGAAAGAAAAGAAGAAATTTATAATAAAAGTATTATAAATTGGATAGCTATTATAATATTGATTTTTTTTATATTTATATTTTTTTATAATAAACCTGAACTTTTTAAATCTTCTAATACGGAAACTATATTAAATAATTCTTTACAAAAATTATTATCTATTTATAAAAAAGATAAAAACTTAAATATAGAAAATAGAATTATTTCAGATATTTTTGCGAAAAGTTATGTTGTTTATGATGTTTATAATGATAAAATAATATTATCAAAAAATGAAAATGAAATATTACCTCTTGCTTCATTAACAAAAGTAATTACAGCACAAACAGCTTTAAGCCTTAAAAGTCGAGATACTTTAATAACAATAAAGTCTTCAAAAATGAGGCAAGATGAAAAACTTGATTTAGGATTAAAAGAAGATCAAAAATGGAAATTAGGAGATTTACTTAAGTATGGATTAATTATGTCTTCTAATTCTTCTATGGATATAATAGCTTCAAGTATATATCAAAATAATATCGATTTTGTTAATAGAATGAATGATTATATGAAATCTTTAGGATTTTCTACATTTAATTTTAATTCAGCTAGTGGATTAGATTATCAATCTCCATCTGGAGAAATAATTGGAGGCAAAGGCAGTGCAATAGAATATGCAAAATTTTTTATAAAAGCATATAAAGAGATAGGTGATATATTATCTTATACAATAAAAAATGAATTAGAAATATCAACAAAAGAAAAACAAAGATATTTTATTAAAAATACAAATAGAGATGTAAATCTTTATAATGGGCTTTTAGCTTCCAAAACAGGTTTAACAGATTCAGCTGGTGGAAATTTAGCTGTTATATTTAATGGAGAATTAAATAGACCAATAGTTATAGTTGTATTAGGCTCTACAGAATCAAAAAGATTTTCAGATGTAAAAAGATTATACGATATAACAAAAAAAATACTAGAACAGAAATAATATAATTAGTCAATTTTTTATATATTATTAATAATGTTATAATTTTTATTATGCCAGGAAAAATAAGTGCCAGTAATTTGGAATTAGCATTATCTACATTATCAATATTTAAAATATTATGGCCTAGTATTACAGCTTTTATATTTGGTATATTTTTAACTCCTTTTATATCAAAATATTTATATAAATATAAATTATGGAAACAAAAAAATATATCAAAAACAATAGATGGAAAATCCGCAACTATTACAGCTTCTATATTAGGAGACGGTAAAAGAGAAACTCCGAGAATGGGAGGAATTATTATTGTTTTTTCTACTTTATTATGTATTTTATTTTATTATTTAACATCTCATATTTTTGAATATAATATATTTTCTAAACTTAATTTCGTTTCTAGAAATCAAACATGGCTACCAATAATGATTTTTATTTTAGCCTCTATAATAGGATTAATAGATGACTTAGCCTCTGTTGGTAAATTAAATATTAAAAATAAACATGGAGAGGTTGGGATGTCTTTAAAAACTAGATTATTTTTTATATTTATTTTTTCACTTTTAGCTGCATTTTGGTTTTATTTTAAATTAGATGTTAATTCTATTCATATTCCTTTTTTTGGAGATGTTTTTTTGGGTTTATTTATAATTCCTTTCTTTATTCTTTTATTTTTTGCTGTTTATGGTGCTTCAAATATAGATGGTTTAGACGGACTTTCGGGAGGTTTATTTGGCATCCTTTTTTCTAGTTATGGAATAATAGCATTAATAAATAATCAAATTGATATAGCTACATTATGTTTTGTAATTGTCGGAGCTATATTGGCTTTTTTGTGGTTTAATATTCCTCCTGCAAGATTTTATCTTTCTGAGATTGGTTATATGCCACTTTCTATCTTAATAGCAATTATTGCTGTTATGACTAATGCTGTATTATTATTAATAATAATTGCTATGCCTTTTGTATTAACTGAAATAACGACGATTTTACAATTATTGTCAAAAAGATTTAGAAAAAGAAAAATATTTCCAGTAACTCCTATACATAATACTTTTGTTTATATGGGATGGTCAAAAGAAAAAGTAGTTATGAGATATTGGGTATTTAATATAATTTTTGCATTTTTGGGAATAGCTATATATTTAATTTCATAAAAATATGAATATATTGAGAAATAAAAAAATAGATAAAGTATTACTTATTCCTTTTTTAATACTTTTAGTAATTGGAATTATTACTTTTATATCTACAGCTTCTGGTTTTTTGTCTTCTGATGAGACTAAATTTTTTTCAGTAATTAAGTCTCAATTGTTTTTCTTTTTTTTGATTAGTCCAATATTCTTTTTTATAGGATATTTTATTCCATATAAAATATACAAAAAAAAATCTTTAATAATTTTTGTTGTATCTATTTTAATAGCTTTTTTAGTTTTTGTGCCTGGTATTGGATTTGAATTTAATGGTGCAAATAGATGGATTCATATATTTAACTTTTCACTTCAACCTACAGAATTAATAAAATTTTCTGCCATAATAATAATAGCTGCTTTTTTTTCTGAAAAAATAAAAAAAGGAAAATGGTTTGAATTCAAAACAACAATAATAATATCTGCAATATGTGGAGTAACATTATTATTTCAAAAAGATTTTGGTACATTATCTATAATTTTATTTTCTATTTTATTTATATTTTTAGCGAGTAGAGCAAGTTTAAAAAAGAAACTTCTAATAATAATTTTAGGAGTCATTGCTTTTTTTGTAGTTTTAAAAGCAATGCCACATATGATGGATAGATTTCAAACATTTTTAAATCCAGATAAAGATATTTTAGGAACAGGTTATCAATTAAGACAATCAAAAATAGCCGTTGGTTCTGGAGAGTTTTTTGGTAGAGGAATTGGAAAATCTATACAGAAATTTGAGAATTATTTACCAGAAAAAATATCAGACTCTATCTTTTCTATTTTTGCTGAAGAAACAGGCTTTATAGGTTCTCTATTTTTATTAAGTTTATTATTTTTTATTATTTTTAGAATATTTTTATTAGCAAAAAGGTCGCAGGATTTATTTGCTAAATTTGTTTTAATTGGTATAGTTGCTGGATTTTGTTTTCAAATCACATTAAATATCGCATCTTCTATAGGATTTTTCCCTTTATCGGGGGTGCCACTTCCTTTTTTCTCTAAAGGAGGGACTAATTTAATATTATATATGTTTGAATTTGGAGTTATTATGAATATTTCAAAACATGTAATCAAAAAAATTGATTAAAATATGTTATCATAAATTTATGAGAGTAGTATTAACTGGAGCAGGAGGAGGGCATTTTTATCCTCTTATAGCAGTTTTAGAAAGAGTACAAGACAAAATAAAAGAAGAAAATCTTATTGATTTAGAGGCTTATTTTTTATCTGATCAAGAGTATGATAAAGATTTATTATTTGAGAAAAAAGTAAAATTCATAAAAATACCATCAGGTAAAATAAGGTTATATTTTTCTATTAAAAACTTTTTCGATCCTTTTTTATCAGTATTAGGTTTTTTTGTTGCTTTATATAAATTATTTGCTATATACCCAGATGTTGTATTTGCAAAAGGCGGTTATTCTAGCTTACCTGTTGTATTTGCTGCAAAATGTTTATTCATACCTATTATAATTCATGAAAGCGATTCTATTCCTGGAAAATCTAATTTATTAGCATCAAAATTAGCAAAAAGAATTGCTATAAGTTATGCTTCAACAATTAAATATTTTAATATCAAAAAAACAGCATATACAGGACAACCTGTAATGAAAGAATATATACCAAGTAAAGAAATTTTATTAAAAAAAGAAAATGATATTCTAAATAAGAGAAAGAAAACTATTTTAGTTGTAGGAGGATCACAAGGAAGTCAAATAATAAATGATTTATTATTGGAATCATTACCAGAATTATTAAAAAAATACAATGTTATTCATCAAGTTGGTAAAAATAATTTAAAAACTATACAAATTTCTTCTGAAATATTATTAAAAAACGATATAAATAGAAGAAGTTATAAATATTTTTCATTTTCTAAATTAGAAAAGTATTATGAAGAAGCAGATTTATGTATAACAAGAGCAGGCTCTTTATTATTTGAACTTTCTTTATGGGGTATACCTTCAATAATTATTCCAATTACAAATAGTAACGCCAATCATCAAATGAATAATGCTTCACTCTTTGAAAGGGCAGGGTGTTCTATTTTAATAGAGGAAACAAATTTTAAGAGAAATATTTTTTCCAATTTAATAGACTCAATTTTAGAAAATCCATCAAAATACAAAATAATGAGAGAAAATAATCTATCTTCTTTTAAATTTGGGGCAGCAGAAAAGATAGCAGATCAAATAGTAAAAATAGGATTAAGTCATTTGTAGAGCATTTTTTAATATGTTATTATAATAATACAAATTATGTTAGACATTAAATTTATCAGAGAAAATACAGAGATAATTAAATTTGCAGCAAAAAAAAAGCATATAGAATTTAATGTAGATGATTTATTAAAAATAGACAAAGAAAGAATTGATATTTCTAGAAAAATAGAAGAATTAAAAGCTAAACAAAATTTATTTTCTCAAAAGATTATAGAAGCCTCAACAGAAGAAAAACAAAACCTAATTGATGAAGTATCTATTTTGAAAGAAGAAATTAAAAAATTAGAACCTACACTTAACAATATAATGACAGAATGGCAATCTTTGATGTTAAAAGTACCAAATATACCAGATATTTCTGTTCCTGATGGAGAGTCTGATTTAGATAACAAAGAAATAAAATCATTTGGAGAAAAAAGAGTATTTAATTTTGAACCAAAAGACCATATTGAAATAATGCAAAAATTAAAAATGGTTGATTTTGAAAGAGGAGCAAAAGTTCATGGATTTAGAGGTTATTTTTTGACAAATGAAGGAGTAAGATTAACTTTTGCTATATGGAATTATGCATTAGACTTTTTTAGTAAAAAAGGATTTAATCCTGTTATAACCCCAACAATAGTTAGAAAAGAAAATCTTTATGGTACAGGACATTTACCAGGAGAAGTTGATGATTTTTATAAAACACAAGATGAAGATATTTTAATTGGAACAGCAGAAGTATCTTTGATGGGATTTCATAGAAATGAGGTATTGTCTATAAATGAATTACCTAAAAAATATTTAGGATTTTCTCCTTGTTTTAGAAGAGAAGCTGGCAGTTATTCAAAAGACACAAAAGGATTAATAAGAGTTCATGAATTTTATAAGTTTGAACAAGTTATTTTGTGTGAAGCATCACATGATGAAAGTGTTAAATTTCATGAAGAATTAAATAGAAATACAGAAGAATTTATAGAGACATTAAATATACCATATAGAACGGTTATTAATTGTGGAGGGGATTTAGGACAAGGACAAGTCAAGAAATATGATATAGAATTATGGATTCCAAAAGAACAAAAATATAGAGAGATTTCAAGTGCTTCTTATTTTCATGATTTTCAATCAAGAAGAAGTAATATCAAATACAAAGATAATGAAGGAAAGACAAGATATGTACACTCATTAAATTCTACAGCTATACCGACTCCTAGAATACTTGTTTCATTAGTAGAAAACTATCAAGAAGAGACAGGGGAGATTGTTATTCCAGAAGTATTAAGAAAATATATGGGAGGACAAGAAAAGATAAGATTTCAAAATTAATTTATTATTTAATTAAAATGAAGAAAAAAAGAAAAAAAATAAAAACATGGTTTAAAATATTTTTAATATTACTTTTATCAAGTATTTTGATTTATTTTTTAATTAAAGAAAATTATATAAATATAGATTTTTCAAAATATTTTATTAAGACTAATAATTTTAATGAAGAAATCAAAAAAAAAGATGAAGAAGAATTAGATACTATGTCTTCTATTTTTAAAAATAGACTAAAAAGTATAGGATGGGAATATGCTTCTTCTAGTCAAATCTCTCCAGATGGTGATATTAAGATTTTTATAAAAGGAAGTTTAAATGAAGAAGGATACATATATGTAAATACAAAAAGTGAAGAAAATTATGTGTGGAATACTTTTATGTCTGTAATAAAATCTGATAAATTTTCTAATAAAATTAAAAATGTTGCAGGTTTGGAATATATAGATTTAAGATTTTCAAATAAAGTTTTTTATAAATTTAAAGATATAAATACAGATCTTATCGATATAGAAAAAGAAAATAATAATCCATTTCTTAATAGTGAAAAACAATTAAATGGTTTAGAAATTATTAATTAAGTTTTATGAAAAATAACTTTTGTGAAGATATTATAAAAAATAAAAAAAATATTTTTGTTCTTGCTCCTATGGCGGATGTTACTGATCAAGTTTTTAGAGAAATGATTTCAAAATATTCAAGACCAGCTGGACCAGATATTTTTTGGACTGAATTTGTTTCTGCTGATGGATTAAATAGTAAAGGAAAGAAAAACTTACTTCAAGATTTAGTTTTTAATAAGAAAAAAGAATATCCTATATTAGCACAAATATTTAGTTCAAAAATTGAAAATATATTAAATACTATAAATTTGATTCATAAATTAGGTTTTAATGGAGTAGATATAAATATGGGCTGTCCTGATAAATCTATAGAAAAACAACTTTCTGGGTCTGCTATGATTAAATATCCAGAATTATCAAATGAAATACTTTTTAAAAGTAGAGAATTAATAAATAATATAAATAAAAAATCTAAAAACTTCTTCTCTTTTTCTGTAAAAACTAGAATTGGTTATAATAAAATAGAATATGAAAAATGGTTTCCAATTATTTTAAATAATGAACCAGATATCTTTAGTATACATTTAAGAACAAGAAAAGAATTAAGTTTGGTACCAGCACATTGGGAATTATCAAAAGATATAGTTTTATTTATTAAAAAATACTGTAAACAAAAAAATTTAAAAACTCCTATAATAATTTTGAATGGCGACATAAAAAGCATTAAAGAAGCAGAAGAAAAAATTAAATTATCTAAAGCAAATGGAATAATGATAGGCAGAGGTATTTTTGGAACTCCATGGTTCTTTAATAAAAAAGAATTTATAAAAAGAAAAAATCAAAATATAAAAACTAAAAAGGGGAGAGGTAATATTATTTATAGATTAGAAATAATGAAAGAACATACAAAACTCTTTGAAAAAAGACTATCAAAAATAAAAAGTTTTAATATAATGAAAAAACATTATAAAGCATATGTCAATGGTTTTGATGGCGCAAAAGAATTAAGAATAGAATTAATGAATTCAAAAAATTATAAAGAAGTAGAAAAAATAACAAATAATTTTATTAAAAAAATAAAATAAATAAGCAAGAATATTCTTGCTTATTTTTTTTGTAAAAAATCTAAATTCTTCTTATGAAAAACCAGTTTTTATCTTTGTTGTAATAGATTTTCTCTTTTTCATATTTCACAAAACCTTCTATTATTAGAGATTCTGAATTAGAAATAACAAAGTTAGGTGTTGTTTCCATCTTTGTAATTTTTACCTTAAATATAGTTCCTTCTATTAGGACATCAACAAGAAAAGGATTTTCTTTTTCTGAAATAAAAGATTCAAAGATTTTTACTATGTTTTCTAATTTTATTTTATCATTATCATAAATATCATAATGATTTTTACTTAAACAACCTTTTACAAGATAACTCATTTTTAATAATTTAATTTTTAGTTAATATGTTTCCATTATATAATATAGCATATTAAAAATAATATGTCAAGTTTTTTGAGTAATTTTTTTATAGTATATTAAATAATATTAAATTATATTAATTATATGTCTAAAATTGATGAAAATAAGCAATATTTATCTTTATACAGGAAATATAGACCTTCTGATTTTAATGAAGTTATAGGTCAAAATAATGTCTTAAAAATGCTAGAAAACTCAATAAAAGACAATAAATTATCTCATGCTTATATATTTTATGGAGATAGAGGCACAGGCAAAACAACTGTTGCTAGAATATTTGCTAAAAAAATAGGGTCTTCTTCTTTTGATATTCTAGAATTGAATGCAGCAAGCAATAGAAAAGTAGATGACATAAGAGAAATTATAGAATCTGCACAATCAGCTACATTTGGTTCAAAATATAAAGTTTATATTTTAGATGAAGCTCATATGCTTACAAATGAAGCATTTAATGCTTTATTGAAAATATTAGAAGAACCTCCATCTCATGTTATTTTTATTTTAGCAACAACAGAAAAACATAAATTACCAAATACTATAATTTCAAGATGTCAGACAATTAACTTTCTATCTCCAAGTATAGATTTATTAGAAGACTTAATAGAAAATGTTTTGAAAAAAGAAAATATAAATATTGATCAAGAATCAAAAAGAAAAATAGCAGAAGAAGGAAAATCCTCCTTTAGAGATACTCTTGTTGTTTTAGAAAAAGTTATAAATATTTTACAAACTAATGAAATAAAAATAAATGATTTAAAAAATATTTTAGAAATTACAAAAGAAGAAGAAGTTTTCAAATTACTTGAATTAATAGTTAATAAAGATGTTAAAAATTTAATAATAGAATTTAATAAAATAAACCTTTCAACAAATCAATTAATAGAAAGACTTTATAAAGATTTGATTAGTTTTTATGAATTAGCTTTATATTTAAGATTTATAAATAAAGAAGAAATTTCTAAAAATTTGAATATAAAAGTAGAGGAAAGTCTAATTAATAAATTAAAAGATTTATCATTAAAATACATAAAAGAATTATCAGCAAGTAATTTATATAAATTACTAGAATTAGAAAAAGATTTAATATCAAATAGTAATATAAAAAAGTCTATTTTAATAACAGGAGTATTGAAATTAATTACTAATGAATAAAGTTTAATAATGAGTAAGATTTAATTATATAATAAAGTCTTTTATTTATATATAGAGTCGTAAAAGATATATTGTGCGACACTATATATAAATACCACCTTTTATTTATTATTTATAAAAACAAATTTTTATTTTTTATTTTTTATCAAAACAAAAACACACAATGAGCAAGTGTGTTTTTGTAAAAGTCACCTAGACTTTTTTATTGAATTTTTGTATAAATTTTTTCAAATTTATTTTAAGGAGAGACAGGAATGTGGGATTTTCCTATCTCCCCTTATTATAAATAATAACAATTAAATTTAATATATCAACTCTTTACAAATATAAATAATATTGTATAGTTTTATTCTAAAGTAAAGCCTAATAATTTTTTAATTAATTTATTTAATAAATCCCAAACAAATTCAAAAATATTAACGAGTTTTATTTTCTTAAAAAAATAATAAGTATCAAAACTTGTTTTTTGATGATCCCCATAAACAACAGTCACATATATTACATAATATCCAAAAACAAAAGATATAAGTATATATAGTATTAATTTTGTAATTGTTAGATAAAGAAGCATATATTTTATTATTATCTATGAAAAAATTTATTTTTATAAACTGTCATATAAAAACCAATAAAAATTCCAATTAAAAATGAAATAAATAATAAAATTAAGAAATCATGTAAAGTTATTAACATAATATTTATATAGTTATTTATGATACTATAATAAATAAAAAGAGAAGTCAAATTAAAGATTTTCTAATACTAGTAAAGCATTATTTATTCTATTTATAGTTTCTTTTATTCCTATTATTTCAAGTAATGTTTTAGGATCTGGAGATTTGTCTTTTCCTGATAAAATATATCTTAATGGCCACAAAACATCTCCTTTACCTAAGCTTTCTGCTAAAAGATTAATTTCATTCCAGACATTTTCAAGATTATCTTCATTTAAATTCTCGCTTAAAATATTTTTAATTTCTTTTATATTTGAGATAGTACTATTTTTATCAGATTTTTTCCAAATTATTTTTTCTGGATTTTCATATTTTGGTGAATTAATATAATAATCAAGTTCTCCATTATTATATAAAGCATTTATTTCACCATAATGAGTTATTCTTTCTATTATTATTTTTCTTATCTTTTTAATAATTTCATCAGAAAAAATATCTGTATTTTTTAAATATTTTTTTATAAAATATATTTGATCTTCTTCTTTTTGTAATTTAATATATTCTTTATTAAACCAATTTAATTTTTCTATATTAAATACTGCTCCACCTTTTTGTATTTTTGAAATATCAAATATATTTATTATTTCATCTAGACTATAAATTTCTCTTTCACCTCCTGGATTAAATCCTAAAAATACTAAAAAGTTAATCATTGCTTCTTTTAAATAACCTTCTTCTTCATAATATTCCAAAGATACTGTTTTTCCATGTTTTCTTTTTGATAATTTTTCTTTTTCTTTTGATAATATTAAAGGTATATGAGCATATTTTGGCAAAACTCTTTCATTTATAGCCTCCCATATCAATATTTGTCTTGGTGTATTTGATATATGCTCTTCTCCTCTTATTATACAATTAACACCCATTATTATGTCATCTACAACATTAGAGAAATGAAAAATAGGTTCTTCTAAACTTTTTGCTATTATAAAATCTCCTAAATCTTTTGTGTTTATAGAAATATTTCCACGAATTAAATCATTAAAAGAAATTATTTTATTTGGATTTTTGAATCTTATAACTTCTTTCCTCTCACCACTTTCTTCTTTTGAAATATAAGCTTTACCTTCTTTAATTAAAGTTTCTAGGTATTTTTTATGTATAGCAAAATTTTCTGATTGTTTTTTTGTTTCATTAAAATCAATTTCAAGCCATTTAACCGCCTTCAAAATTCCTTCTGTATATTCTTCTTTATTTCTATCTTTGTCTGTGTCTTCTATTCTTAAAATAATTTTACCTTTTTTTTGCTTTGCATATATATAATTAAATAATGCAGTTCTAGCTCCTCCAATATGCAAAAAACCAGTTGGGCTTGGTGCAAATCTTACTATTAAATCATCTTCTTTTTTTATCATATTTAATAGAATATATCATATTTATAATAATTAATAAATAATATATTAATTTATACCTAAATTGATTTCAAAAATTAAAGAATTTTCAAAATATGATATCATAAATACATGACTCAAAAAGAAGCTTTACATATTTTAAAAATGGGACACTCTGTGTTTTTAACAGGAGCGGCAGGAACTGGTAAAACTCATTTATTAAATGAATATATTGATTATTTAAAAAGTAAAAATCTAAATATAGCAATAACAGCTTCAACAGGAATAGCAGCAACACATATAGGAGGACAAACTATTCATTCTTGGAGTGGTATAGGAATATATGACAATTTAAATGATTTTAATTTAGATAAAATATTGCAAAATGAAAAATTATTTAATAAATATAAAAAGATAAAAGTTCTAATTATTGATGAGATTTCTATGTTGCATGGTTCAAAACTTAATATGATAAATACTTTATTCAAAAAGTTTAGAGATAATAATTTAGCTTTTGGTGGAATACAAGTTATTTTTTGTGGAGATTTTTTTCAATTACCTCCAGTTATAAAAAACAAAAATGATATAACAAATGACTTTGCTTTTAATAGTAATTCTTGGCAAGAATTAAATCCTATAATTTGTTATTTGGAAGAAAATTATAGACAAAAAAATAATTCTTTAGTAGATTTATTAAATAATATTCGTTTAAATAAAAACAAAGATGAAGTTTTATCATTATTAAATAAATTTATTACAAAAAAGAGCGAGGAAGATATTTTAAAATTATATACACACAATGTAAATGTTGATGAAATAAATGAAAAAAAATATAACTCATTAAGTAATAAATTAAAAGAATATTCTTTTGAAATGTTTCAAAAAGGCAAAAAAAAATATATAGATATATTAAAAAATAATTGTTTAGCAAAAGACATAATTAAATTAAAAATAGATACAAAAATTATATTTATTAAAAATAATAAAGATAAAAAATATCAAAATGGAACACTTGGAACAGTTATAGATTTTGATAAAAATCAAAATCCTATAGTAAAGATTTTTACTGGTGAAAAAGTAGTAGTTTTGAGAGAATCTTGGCAATATTTGGATGAAAATGGTAAAGTTTTAGCTGAAATATTTCAATTCCCTATTAAATATGCTTGGGCTATTACAATACATAAATCACAAGGTATGACAATTGATAAAGCTGAAATAGATTTATCAAACGCTTTTGGAACTGGTATGGGTTATGTAGCATTATCTAGATTAAAAACATTAGAAAATATTAATCTTATTGGTATTAATGAAAATGCTTTGTTTATAGACGAAAATATAATAAAAATAGATAAACTATTTAAAGAAAAATCCATTAAAGCAAGATATGCTTTATCAAAATATCTAGATGACAAACAAATAGCCAAAAAAGAATTGATTAAAAAGCAAGAAGATTTTATTTTGAATTCTGGTGGAGATATGTTTTAATAATTAAAAATAAGTTTTACACAATCGTATTATTATGATATATTGATTTTGGTAAAAATATTTTTTAACACTTAAAACAAATTAAAAATGATTAGTTTTTTCAAAAAACTTTTTAAAAAAGAAAAAAGAAAAGAACAAACAAAAGAAGAATTAATAAAATCTTTGAATCGTGATTATGCTTATATTGCTGATTTTTTTGGAGATAAAATAAATTCTGAATTATCTAAATTACCTGTTTCTGAACGAAAGAAAAAAGAATTAGAAATTATTGATAAAATGTGTAGTGACATAGAAGAAGTTCGGTTAACAATGTTAATTCCTAGTCCAGATATTTATAGTTTATACGGTTTACTAGAAGAACGAAATATTTCAAAAAAACAATATGATATTTTGAAAAGATTTAAAATTGTTCTTATTTGTTGTATAACAGAAAGAGATAGAATAGAAGATCTTTTAGTACAAAATGAAAATGAATGGAAGAATTAAATTCTATATTATTAAATATAAAAAGATTAGAAAATCGTATTTTAATCATTAAATGGAAAATTGATTCTATTAAAAAAATTAATTCTTTTGAATCAAAAGAACAAATAAAACCTCTTTTAGAAGAGAAATCTAAAATAAAAGAAGAATTAAACTTTTATTATAGAATTTTATTTGAATTAAAAAACAAAGACCAATAAAAAGGTCTTTTTTATTTTACAATATATAAATCTTGTTTATATTGAGATATACCAACATATTCAACAAAACTCTCCTCCTCTTCTCCTATATTCAAAATATTTTCATTATTTTCTAATTTTGAATTTTCTCTTTTTTGTATAAAATTACATATTTTTTCAAATTTATTACAATTTTTACAACCTTCACCTTCAACAATTTCATTATTACATTTGAAATTATTGTTTTCATTTTTTAATTTTTTAATCTCTTTTCCTATATTTATTATTTCTTCTTTTATTAAATAAACTTTTTTTATAAACTCAGCGTCTATTTTTTTTATTTCTAATGAATTATTATGTTCGATTATTTTTTTATTTTCTGAATCTAAATACCAATAAGCCATTTCACTTACTTTATATTTTTTCTTAATATCTAATTCTGTTATTAATAAATAATATATAGGCAATTGAAAAGAATCTTCTTTTTCTTCATTTTTTCCAGTTTTGAAGTCTATTATTCTTATAGAATTATCTTTTTCTAGATATTCTAACCAATCTATAGCTCCAGTCAATATTAAATTATTTTCTATATCTATTGGAAAATGTGGATTAAATCCATTATGTAAATCTCTGTTCCAAAAATATTTTTCTGGTATAACTTTATTAATTAAAATCATTGTGTCTTTCAAAATATTTTTCATTATTTTAAGACCTCTTTCAAAAAATTCATTTTCTTCTTCTTTATTTTTAAATCCACCTTTTTTACCAGTTAAACTATCAAAATTATTTTTATAATTATTAATTAAATTATTTTTGATATATAGTTCTCTATTCGTTGTTTCTATTTCTTTTAATGGTTCAAGAGTATTATGAATAGCGATACCCAAACTCAAATAAGGAGAAACAATATTTATTTTTCTTTTAGAAATTGGATCTTTAAAGATATTTTTTAAAAAATATAACCTTTTACATGATAAAAAATCATTTATAGAAGAGTGAGAAAGCCATATAGCTGTATAAGGGTCATATGCCATAATTTTATAGATTATTATTAATTATATCATTTTCAAATGAGAGTATACCATTTATATTATTTTGATATTTTGATAAATCTATTTTTTGTAAAATAATTATATTTTTAATCATCTTAAAAGTATTTATTATTAATTTTATAAAATCATTCCACTCTTCTTTTGAAATATCTTTTTTGAAATCTATAATAATTTCAGAGATTTTATCATCGTCAACAAAACAAATTTTACCTTGCTTTACTTCTTTATTTTTATATCGTTTACTATTTTCTATTAAAATCTTATAAAACATTAATTGTTGTTTATAATTATGTTTTTTAATATTAACATAATCTTCTCCTTCTTTTGATTTTTTGTAGCTAAAATCTTTTAATTCTTTACCGGTTTTGAAGTCTATAACTTCTACATAATCATCTTCTAAAAATAATATATTATCTATTTTTCCAGTTAATTCTGCATTATTCAAAACAACTCCTTCATTTTTAAAATCTACTTCTACTTTAGAATTTTTTGCATTTAAATGAATTTCTTCTTTTTTTATTTTATAAAAATTATTTAATTTATCTATACCTTTTTTAATTAAATCTTCTTCATCTTTTTGTAAGAGTCTCTCTTTTTTGATTTCTTCTTCAAAAACTTTCTGAATTTCTTTTAAAATTTTATTTTCATCTTTTATTTTTAGAAAGGCAATATTTTTATAAATATGTTCTAGTGTTTTGTGTATAGAAGAACCATAAATAGAAGATAGAGTTTTTGATTTTGGAAATCTTAATAAATTTTGTTCTAAGAATAATTTAGGACCACCTTTTGTTATATCAAGAAAGTTATTTAAATGTGTTGGTGAAAGTTTGTAATTTTCTAAAAGATTTTCAAGTAAAGCTTTTTCATTTTTAGAAAATGGTGGAATATTATAAATTTTTAGTCCATTTTTTAAGTCAATATTTTCTATTTTGATATCAGAATACTTTAATAAATTCTCTTCTTTTATTTCAATCAAAAAAGGAACTATATTGTCAGAATGTGTAATATATATAGTATGTTTTGCTCTTGTAAGTCCAACAAAAAAAAGTCTAATAAAATCATCTTCATTATCAGATTTTCTAGAATAAGGCATATTCATTGGTAGTGGTATTTTATTATTTTCTTTTCTGTTTTTCCATATATTTTCGTTACTTGCAAGCAAAAAAACATATTCAAATTCAAGACCTTTTGATTTATGTACTGTCATTAAAGATATTGCCTTTTTGTCTCCAATAAAATTTGTCTTATTTAAAAGAGCTACATCATAATCTTTATGTAATTTGATAAAGTCTTTCAGATCAGAAACTAATAATTTTTCTCCTTTTTTGAATTCACGAAGAGCATAAATAAAAACTCTTAAACTTGAAAGAAAATGAATATATGAAGCTAAGTTTTTTTCCATTACATTTTTTCCAAAATAAAATTCTTTATAATTTGAAACAAAATTACTTTTCATTTTTAATATAGAATTTTCTTTATTATTTTCATAATTGTCATCATATTCATTTTCTAAAATTTCAATATCTTTACTGCCTATCAAAATATCCAATATTATTTCAAGTGAAGTAGTTTTTGATAAAACAGAAAGCTCTATTATAAATTCTGCAAAATCTTTTATTTTTTTATTGTCTGATTTTAACATAATATCAAGCCAAGATTTTTTTTCTTTATAAGCTTTTACAGATACTTCCCATATTAAAATTTTATCTATATCTAAAAATTCATAAGAAAGTATTTCTGAAAGTAAAGCATCTCTATCTTCTTCTTTGTTTTCAGAAATACATTCTAATAAATTACAAATTTTTATGAGTGATTCAATATGGATTTGATCAAAAACAGATTCTTTTCTTTCGTAATTAAAAGCTACATTTTTAGCTTCTAAATAAGGTAATAATTCTTGTATATTATCGTGTTTGCGAGATATTACAACTATTTCATTTGGATCTACACCTTTCTCTATTAAATTATTTATTTCTTTTGCAATAAATAAATATTCTTTTTCTTTTTCATCAAAAGAATTTAAATATACATCACCTTCTTTTAATTTATTATTTTTGGAAGTAAGATCTTTAATTAGATTTTTATCTATTTTTGTAAGTCTTTCATTTGCTTTTTCTATTATTTTTTTTGCAAAATCTAATACTTTTTGTGTAGATCTATAATTGTCTGTTAATACAATTGTTTTTACATCTTTATAAGAATTTTTGAAGTGAAAAATATTATTTAATTCTGCTCCTTGAAATTTGTAAACTGATTGATCATCATCACCTACTACAAATATTTCTGGTCTTTTTTCTAAAACTTCATTTTTTGTTATTGATTCTATTAAACTAAGTTGTGCTAAATTTGTATCTTGAAATTCATCTACAAGAATATATTGATAAGTTTCTTCTATTTCGGCTCTTAAAGTATTATTGTTTATTAATTTATCTTTTACATAAATTATCATATCATTAAAATCAAAATAACCTTGTTTCCATAATTCATTTTGATATTCTTTGTAAATATTTACAAGACTTTTTAATTTTTCTATATATCTTTCTTCTTTGAATTTTAATTCATTATTTTCATTTTTTTCAAATAATTTTGCTTTTGCTTTTGATAAATTATTATTTTCAATTTCTTTTTCTAAAAATTCTCCAAAATACTTTCCTAATTCTGTATTTGATTTCAAAAATTCAAATTGAAGTTCTTTGAATCTCTCTTTAGAAGATTTTGACCTCAAATCTTCTGGAACTTTTTCTAAAATATAATTGAGTTTTTTTAAGTCTTTTTCATTATTTTCTAATTTTTCTAAAACTTGTTTTGGATTAAGTCCAGCTTCTTTGAAGTTTTTAATTCTCTCTTTAACATCTTTGAAATAAGAAAAACCTCTTTCAGAATGATAGCCAAAAAGTTTATTTCCATATTTTATTTTTCTAAAAATATTTTCTAATATTTCATTTTGTTTTAATTCTGATATAGGTTCAAATCTGTGAGTATCAAAAAAATATTCAGAATATTTTGATATTATTTCAGTACAAAAAGCATGAAAAGTAAAAATATTTACCTTATAAGCTGTACTACCAATAATCTTTATAAGTCTATCTAACATATTTTGGCTTGCTGAATCAGTAAATGTTAAACAAAGAATTTCATCTGGTTTTGCTAGATTTTTGTCTATTAAATTTGCTATACGAAGTGAAATTATTTCTGTTTTACCACTACCAGGTCCAGCAACAACAAGTACTGGACCATCTAAAGAGTCTACGGCTTTTTTTTGTTCTTTATTTAATTCTTTGTAACGAGTTTCAAAATTATTCATAATATTAAATTATAACATTTTTAACAATAATTATTTAATAAAAATAATTAAGATTAGCTTGACTTTTCTTTTATTTGTGATAATATTTAATTTGAAAATTCTTTATTAATTAACTTTTAAAATTTTTTTTATGAAAGGATTAGAAAAACCTTTTTCTGAACAATTAGACTCAAAAAAAGAGACTTCTAAATTAGAATCAAAAAAAGAAACTTCTAATTTATCCTCAAGAAAAGAGTCTTATAATTTAGATTCAAGAAAAGAATCTTTTAGGCCAAAAACAGAAAAAATAGCTCCAAAAGAAGAAGAAAAGCTTCAATATGTAGCATTTCCTTGGATTTTTGGAGGAATAATATTATTTGCTGTTTTATTCTCTTTCTTTTTAAATTATGGCAATCATTTTCTCAATTCTTGGTGGGGATTATTTTTAATAGTTCCTGTTCTAATTTTTATAGGAGTTTATAAAAATAAAAAGAAAAAATATTAAAAAATAAGATTACAATATTTAATTTATAAAAACACTTTTTAGGAAGTGTTTTTTTGTTGCACAAAATAATATTTTGTGTTATAATGATAATAGTTTTTAGGTTTTTTCAATATTGAATTTTCTTTTAATTATTTTTGAGAGAAAGAAACAAATCTGAAATTGAATTATTTTCCAAATAGGAAAAATAACATTTTCAAAAAGAAGGAGGTATGAGTAAACTATATTACCTCCTTTTCTTTTTTCTAAATTTAAAAATTTTTAATTATAGATAAATTTATTTTTTATCTGTATTCTTTTTTGGTTTCTTTTTTTCTTTTCTTTGTGAAAAATTTCCTTTTGCCATATATTTTATTTATGTTTAAAATAATTATATCACATTATTTACAAGTTTTTGATAAAGTATAGCCAGCTTTCAAAGCTTCTTCTTCAGTATTAAAAAATATCTTATTTTCTTCTTTTATTGTAGATTTACAATTAAAGAAGTAATATTTTTTACCTCTTTTGCTCGCATAAATGTATTTTATTGTGTTTTTATTGTTTTTTAAAAAAGAATAATTTGACTTTTCATAAATTATATTGTCTTTTATTAATAATTTATTTTGTTCTTTTATTTTGTATATTAAAAATAAAGAAATGATTAAAAGAGTTATGAAAATAGAAACTAATTCATAAGAATTAAGTTCTCTATTGATTTTTTTGATTGTTTCTGTTATACTTTTATCCATAATATTAATAATTATATACTAAAAATATGGCAACAAGGAAAGCTGCGGGAACAGCTAAAAATCTAAGAGATAGTAATCCTAAATATTTAGGTCTTAAAAAAGGATCTGGAGAATCAGTAATTGCTGGAAATATTTTATTAAGACAAAGAGGTACAAAGTTTTTAGCTGGGAAGAATGTAGGAATTGGTAAAGACCATACTTTATTTGCATTAAAAGAAGGTAAAGTTAATTTTTCTAAAAAAAGACAAGTAAAATTTAATAATAAAGAAATATACAAAAAGGTTATTAATGTAATATAAAAACCCCCTATTTGTAATAGGAGGTAATTAGAAGATAAATTGTATTATTTCTTTAAATCGATTTTTATATTGTATTTATCACAATATTTTCGCCATCTTTTTTCTGAACAAGTATCTTCTTGTTTTATTTTTAAATAAGGATTTGAAACAGCACAAACTCCACAAACAGATTCAAAATTTATTACCCCCTCTTTCTTTGAAGAAACCATTAATCTGTGTATTGTAAAACCTGGAGGTAAATCAATTTCTTTTGTATCTAAATCTAAAAGAGAATTTAATTTGAAATTTGCTAAAGAGTAAGAATTGTTTATATTGGTTACAAATAATCTTACTAAAGATTTATTATTCGGTAGATTTTTACTAAAACAAACGGGACAAAAAAAACATATATTTATATAATTATCCATAAATAAATAATTTAAAAGTTAAAGAATATATACTTTTAATATTATACCATAATATTAATATTTTTGCAAATGTTTATTTAACGAGTATTTTAAAGGTTTTTTCTATATTTTTTGAAATTATTTTTATTTGATATTGACCTATTTTTTTTATAGGATTTTTACTTAAAATAATTTGATTTTTATCTAATGATATTTTTGTTTTTTTGAATAAAGCTTCTAGAATATCTGTTTCTTTTATTTGTGAAAACAAAGAACCATTTTTTTCTTTATTTTTTATTTCTATTTCTAAAAATCCATTACTTTCTTTATTCAAAAGTTCTTCTAATTCATTTATAAATTTTAAAAAATTATTTGTTTTGTTTTCTAATTGTATTTCTTTTTCTTTATTTTCTAAATTTAATTTTTTAATAGCTTGTGGTGTAGCGATGATAGCTTGTTTTTTGGGAATTAAAACATTTGTAGCAAAACCATCTGCAACTTCTTTTATTTCACCTATTTTGCCTTGTTTTGCTACATTTTGTATAAAAATGACTTTCATATTATTTAATTATATCAAAAGATGTATAATATATAAAGTAGTACATTAAAATTTTTTTATGAAATTAAATAAATTATCTTTTGAAGAAATTAGATTTTTTATAAGCTATAAACCGCTCTTATATCAAGATGAATTTCTTAAAAGCTTTTTATCTACTGATGAGAATTTTTTTATAAAAAACAAAAAGTTATTATTTAATAAAATAGAATACATACAAGATAAATGTAAACATAATTATAGAAGATATTATAAAGATTCTTCTGTAACTTATTTTAGAAGTTTTTTTGTAAAAATATCGAGCGAATGTATGCTTTGTGGAAAAAATCTATTATAACTTCTCTTTTTGATATTGAGAGAAGTTTTATTTTTTATTTTTAAATAATTTTATTGCAGATTTTAATTGTTCATCTATAACTTTTCCATTATTATCTAATTTAATTTGTAAAGATGAAGTAGCTATTATATCAGGACTTATACCATTTTCTGAAATATTTATACCATTTGGAGTAAACCATTTAGCTACTGTTATTTTAATATCAGAATTGTCAGAAAGTTTAATAAGTTCTTGAACACTACCTTTTCCAAAAGTTTTTTCTCCTATAATTGTAGCAACATTATTATCTTTTAATGCTCCAGCTAATATTTCTGAAGCTGAAGCAGAACCTCCGTCAACTAAAATTGCTATTTTTCTGTCTTGGTGTTCTTTAAAATAATTGTATCCTTTTGAATAGTCTATTATGTCTCCTGTTGATTTTTTGTTTTTTTCAATAACAACAACTTTATCTTTTTCTAAAAAGAATGATGCAATATCTATAGCTGATGTTAAATATCCACCACCATTACCTCTTATATCTATCATTAAATATTTAAAATTAGATGCTAAAAACTTATTTAATTCTATTTGAAATCTAGGACCAGAATCTTGTGTAAAAGAATTAAAATGTATAACATAAACACCATCTATTACCTCACTTTCTAATATTGGTATTTGTATCTCAGCTCTTTTTATAGATAATTTTTTTATATTTTTAGTATCATTATCTAAAACTTCTAAATTAACAATAGTATTAATTTCTCCTCTTATTAAAGAAACAACATCTTCAATAGAATAAGATTCTACATTTTCATCATTTACTGAAATTATTAAATCTCCTGATTTAAGTCCAGACAATTCTGCTGGAGTGTTTTTCAAAACAGACATTATTACTGGTTTTTTGTTTAAATAATTTATCATAGCTCCAATACCACCAAAGCTACCTTTCAAATCTGCTTCAAATTGTTCCGATTCTTTTGGTGTAAAAAATTGTGTATAAGGATCATTATATGCATTTACAAAACCTTTTATCATTCCATAATCTAAATCAGATTGTGTAGGTGCTTTATAATCATTTTGCCAAGATATAAAATTATTATTTATAATAGTTTTTACTTCATTTAATAGTTTATTTACATTTATTTTTTCTTCTGTTTTGTTTGTATTTGCTGCTAAAATATTTGTAGAAGAAGTAATAGCAAAAAAATAACCTATTAAAAAAAACAATAAAGCTCCTAGTCCCAAAGATAAATATTTCTTTTCATTTTTTGAAAAACTTTTTAAGAATGGTTTTTTCATATTTTGACATTATAACACAAGTTAAATATTTTTTATTTATATGATATAGTTTTATATATGAAAAACATTAAATTATACAATACCTTATCAAGAAAAAAAGAAGATTTTATATCAATTAATAAGGATATAGTAAAAATTTACACTTGTGGGCCAACTGTATATCATTATGCGCATCTTGGTAATTTAAGAGCTTATATATTTGCAGATATTTTAAATAATACTTTAAAACAATTTGGTTATAATATAAAGCATCAAATAAATATCACTGATGTTGGACATTTGGTTTCTAATGATGATAATGGAGAAGACAAAATGGAAAAAGGAGCAAAAAGAGAAGGAAAAAGTGTTTTAGAAATAGCAAAATATTATACTGATGCTTTTTTTAGAGATTTAACAGAATTAAATATTGATAAAAATAAATTTATTTGGACAAAAGCTACAGATTATATAAAAGAACAAATAGAAATGATAAAAAAATTAGAAGAAAAAGGATATACATATAAAACTAGTGATGGTATTTATTTTGACACTTCTAAATTTTCAAGATATACAGAATTAGCGCATATTGATATAAAAGGTTTACAAAAAGGTAAAAGAATAGAAGACAAAAAAGATGAAAAGAAAAATAAAACGGATTTTGCTCTTTGGAAATTTTCAAAAGTAAATGAAAAAAGACAAATGGAATGGGAATCACCCTGGGGAGTTGGTTTTCCTGGTTGGCATATTGAATGTTCTAGTATGAGTAGAGCTATACTTGGTGATCATATAGATATTCACACAGGTGGAATAGATCACATACCAGTTCATCATACAAATGAAATAGCTCAAAGTGAATGCTCTCTTGATGATGATCAAAGATTTGTAAATTATTGGATGCATGTGAATTTTTTGAATTTTGATAAAGAAAAAATGAGTAAAAGTACTGGAGATTTTTTGAGACTAGAAAGTTTGAAAGAAAAAAACATTTCTCCTAACACTTATAAATATTTACTTTTAATGACTCATTATAGAAAAGAATTAAGATTTTCTTGGGAATCATTGGATGCCGCTAATATTGCCTTTCAAAAATTAAAAAATAAAATAAATGATATAAGATTAAATATAAAAAAAGAAGATGAAATAATTAAAGAAAATTTTTCAAAAAAAGCAGAAAAATATAAAAATGAATTTATAAATGCAATGTCTGACGATTTAAATACTTCAATAGCATTATCAAAAATCTGGATTATGCTAAAAGATAAAGATATTAAAAATATTGAAAAATACTCTTTAATAGTAATATTTGACAATTACTTAGGTTTAGGTTTATTAGAATTTGATTCTAATAATTAATCATATAAATAAGGCCTATTTATAGATATTAACTTTATCCACTTCTATTTTATTTGTATAGAGTAGGTTAATTTTGTTAAAATACAAAATATGTTAACAGGACAAGATTTATTAAAACAAGAGAATAAAAATAAAATATTTAAAAAAGATTATACAAGTAAAAAAGTATTTTCTAATTTTGAGGAAATTTCTTCTCTTAGAATACCTCCGCAAGATTTAGAAGCAGAGAAAGCATTTTTAGGATCATTATTACTTTCTCCAGATTCTTTTTTTGAAGTAGTAAATATAATAACAAAAAATGATTTTTATTCTGAAAAACATAAAATAATTTTTGAAACTATATTAGAATTAGTAAATAAAAAAGATCCTATAGATTTACTTACTGTTTCTTCAAGATTAAGAGAAAAAAAAGAAATAGATCAAATAGGAGGTGTTGAGTATTTATCTAATCTATTAAGCGTTGTAGGTTCTGCTTCTAATATTCTTTATTATGCAGAAATAATAAAAAAGAAATCAACATTAAGAAAATTGATTACTGCTAGTAATCATATTGGAGAATTTGCATTTAAAGAAGAAGAAGAATTAGATAATATTTTGGAAGAGGCTCAAAGAAAAATCTTTGAAATAACTTCAGGGTTAAATACTCAAAACAATATAGCTAGTATGAAAGATTTAGGTGAAGAAACAATAAATAGATTTATACATTTAGCAGAAAATCAACATGAAGTTCGTGGAGTTCCTAGTGGTTTTAGAGATCTTGATAATAAATTATCAGGATTTCAAAAATCAGATTTAATAATACTAGCTGCTCGACCTTCTGTTGGTAAAACTTCTCTTGCTCTTGATTTAGCTCGTAATGCTGCTGTTAAAAATGGTGTGCCTACTGTTATATTTTCTCTTGAAATGAGCAAGCAACAGCTTGTAGATAGAATGCTTTCAGCAGAAGCACAAGTTGATGGTTGGAAACTGCGAACTGGAAAATTAAATATGGAAGAAGAAATATCAAGACTTCAAGAAGGTATGCATAAACTTATGCAAGCACCTATTTTTATAGATGATAAACCTGCAAATACTGCAATGAATATGCGATCAGTATTACGAAAAGTAAGTCATGAAAAACAAATTGGACTCGTAATAGTAGATTATCTACAACTTATGGGTACAAGTAAAAGTTATGACAATATGGTAAATCAAGTAACAGAAATCTCTCGTTCACTCAAAGGACTTGCAAAAGAGTTTAATGTGCCTGTGATTGCCCTTTCTCAACTTTCTCGTGCTGTAGAGTCTCGTGGAGGAAAGCCTCGTCTATCAGACCTTCGTGATTCTGGATCTATTGAACAAGATGCGGATGTGGTAATACTAATTCATCGCGAAGATAAATATGGTGAAAATAAAGAAAATGCAGATAAAAAAAATATTGTAGAAATACTCATAGAAAAGCATAGAAATGGTCCGACTGGTATAGTAGAATTATACTTTGACAATAAAAAGACTTCATTTCTTTCTATTGAAAAAAATGAATTTGGAGATTTTCAAATGCCGAATATTGATAATAGTGTGGATTTTTAAAAAATATGAACCCTTCTGAAAAATTACAAGAATTATTTTTAAAATTCCCTGGTATTGGTCCAAAGCAAGCAGCTAGATTTGTCTATTATCTTTTAAGGACTAAAAATGAATATAAAAATGACTTAGCAAAAAATATAGAAGCTTTAAAAGATTCTGCAAATATCTGTAAAAGATGCTTGCGAGTGTATAGTAATAATAAAAATATCTCTCCATTAAATAATACTGGCTTATGTGATATATGTGCTAATCCAAATAAAGACAATCAAAAATTAATGATAATAATAAAAGAGCTTGATATAGATGCAATAGAAAAGACAGGATTTTATAATGGAAAATATTTTGTACTTGGAAATATATTACCATTTCTCACTGAAAAGCCTAGTGAAGTAATAAATATTCGTGAGCTTGTAAATTTGCTTCACACTAATCTTCAAAATGAAAATAAAGAAGAAAGAATTAAAGAAATAATATTTGCTTTACCTGCTACAGATGAAGGAGAAAATACTATTAATTATTTAAGAAAAACATTATCGCAAATCGTAGGAATAAGTGAAGTTAAGTTATCTACTCTCGCTCGAGGACTTTCTACAGGGCTTGATATAGAATATGTGGATAAAAATACCTTTAAGGAAGCATTTAATCATAGACTATAAAAAAAGCCATGAAAATGGCTTTTTGTTTCAATTCTTTAAAAGAAGAATTTTAAACATTCTCAAAATGAAAATATTCTTCCATAACATTTTTAAATTCTTTTCTTAAATCATCATCAAAATTTCTTGGTAAATGTTCTAAAAAATAATAAAGAGTGATTTCTTCTTTATGATTTTTTGAATAATTATTTAAGAAATTCATTAATTTTGTAGAACAATTAATACTTGAATCAATGTCTAGTATAAATTTTGATAATTTAACATAGAATTTACTTTCTTTGTTTTCTTCTTTTTTAAGTTTTTCAACAGAGCAGATTATTTTATCTAAATCTTCATGCATTCCTATTTCTTTTAAAGAGAATTTTTTATTTTTAAGGATATTTTTGCAAATATTTCTTAAAAGTTGGTCGCTTAGTTTATATTCATTATTTTTTAATATAAAAAAGAACCTTTCTCCTTCTACTTTAAAATCAAGTAAGGCTTCTTTTATAAACTCCTTTTGCAATTCTTTGTTTCTTTTTAATTCTGCTTTGATTTCATCAAAAGTAATAATTTCTAAAATCATTTGTAAGGATTTAATTTGTTAATAATAAAATAATATTTCTATTATATATATTAACACATTTTATAAAAAATAGCAATTATTATATTTTTAATATTTTGATTTCAAAATATGGTTGTCTATGGCCGTTTTTCTTAAAGTATCTTGATTTTGGCATATATTTTACAACTTCTACTGTTTTATGTTTTGCTACATCAATAATTTCAGCATCTATTTTTGAGTTAGACACATAAGGTGTTCCAATTTTTACATCATCTCCATTTGCAATTAAAAGGACATTTTCAAAGGATAATTTATCGCCTACTTTATATTCACCTTTTATTTTTTCAATTTTTAGTTTTGTTCCAACATTTACTTTATATTGTTTTCCTCCTGTCTGTATAACTGCTAGATTAGTCATATATTTCTTAACTTTTTAATTTTTATAAAATTATTTAATAATATAATATTATCATAAATTAGAGTTTTTTGCAAATAAGATTTGAAATAATTTATTTTTCTTCAATATTCACTTTATCAATCAAAATTGGATCTACACTCATCTCATTCTTACCATCTGTTATTTTATATACATCTTTATCTATCTTTTTTAGTTCTTTATATGCCGCATTATAATGATTTACACTTGTATTCATAGCATTACCAAGCTTTTGCATATAATCTTCATATTTTTGTATATGTTTTCCTAGCTCTTCCACTTTCTTTTTTATTTCTTTTGCGCCTTCTTCTATTTTTTGATCTTTAATACCACTCCAAATTAAATGTATAAAAGCAAATATAGATGATGGAGAAACTAAATGTATTCTTTTACTTTTTGCAAAGTCTAGCAATTTCTCAGTATCAACTTTTAAAGATCCATTATTCCCCGCATTAATATCATAATATATAGCTTCACTCGGTATAAACATAAAAGCAAAAGGAGTGGTATTTTCATCTATTTCATTTACATATTTACTTGTTTCTTCTATTCTCTTTTTAATATCTTTTTTGAATTCTTCAGCAAAATACTTTTTATCTTCATCATTTGTTGCATCTATACATCTACGATAATTATCTATTGAAAACTTTGAATCAATAGGTAAAAATTTATCTTTCATATTTATAACAGCATCGACAACTTCACCATTTTTAAATCTATATTGCATTTGATATTGTCCAGCTAAATAATTTGAAAGTATTAATTCAAGAGAAGATTCACCCCAATTTCCTCGTTGTTTTTGATTAGTTAAAACTTTTTCTAGATTTGAAAGTTGTTCTGTCATACTTAAAACCTGTTTACTACCTTCTTTCACTTCTACAACACTTTTGTCCACATTATTAAGTTTTTCATTTATGTCATTAATTAGTTTTTGTGATGCTTCAAATTGATATTTAACATTTTCATGCATATCTTTTTGTCCTGAATAGATTTTTTGATCAAGTTCTCGCCTGGTTTCGCGAATGTCCGTCTTAATATCATCTTTCAAAGTTTTTAAAGTTTCTGAAATCAAAAAAAGTTCCTGATTATTATCTTTTTTATTTATTTTTTTATTAAAAGAAACTAAAAAAATAATAATTCCAATAAGTAAAACTGCAATAATAACTATTAAAATTAAAGATAATGAGGTCATATTTATAAATTATAACATATTATAAATTTATTAAAATTATGTTATAATTGCTATATAATTAAATAAATAAACTTATGCAAGAACAAATTAAATCTGAACTTAAAAAATCAATGATAGAGAAAAATATGGAAAGAGTAAATGTCATTCGTATGCTTATGGCTAGCCTTACAAATGAATTAGTATCTCTTGGAAGAGTGCCTACAGATGTTCTTTCTGATGAAGAAGTGTTAAAAGTATTAAAAAGAGAAGTGAAAAAAAGGAGAGATAGTATTGATCAATATACAAATGCAAATCGTCCTGAACTTGCAGAAGATGAAAAAGCTGAAATGATAATCATCGAAGAATTCTTACCAGAAATGATGAGTAAAGAAGAAATTACAAAAAGAATTTCTGAAAAATTAACTAATGAACCAATTGATATATCTAAAAAAGGACAATTTATGGGAATGCTTATGAAAGAATTAGGTAATACTGCAGATGCTTCTATAGTTAAAGAAATCTTAGATGAATTGATTAAATAAATTATTATTCAATTTCAATTTTAGAGATTACTATATTATTATTTTTATCATCTCCCCAAATTACTAAATACCCTTTTCCAGCATAATTATAAATATTGAAATCTTTTTTATTTTTTATAATGACATCAAAATAATTAACATTATCAGTAGAAGGCAATCCTTCACCTCTTAAGTCATATAATAATTCCATATTTTCATTATATATATCAACAAAAAAGACATAAGGATTTAATATATAATTAGTACTTAATTTTCCTTTTATTATAGTGTCTTCTTTGAGTATGTTATTTTCTTCTTTTACTTTTATATTATCAAATTCAAAATCAATTGCTGTTGTATTTTCTTCTGATAAATTAATATAATTATTTGTATTTTTTAATAAAGGTTCTTCTGTTTTTATAATAGTATATGGTTTGGACCATACTGGAACATTTCCATTTTTTATTTTATTAATATTAATCATTAGATTTTTATTAGAATTTTTGAATAATAAATTGTATATTTTGTATTTTAATGGTATTTTTCTTGCTTCATTTTTTGTTAAAGAAGAAAGTTCTTTATTAAAAGATAATAATAATTTCGGATTAAAAAAATTTATTAAAAAAAAGAGTAGCCAAATAATAGCTATTATAACAATGATTTGTAGAATTCTTTTTAAAAGATTTTTAAAAAATTTCTCCATATATAAATTATATCATGATATTTTCTTATACAAAATTATATATAATTGCTATTAATATAATTAAAATAATTATTCTTCCAAAATTTTTCATTGGTTGATTTGTATTAGGAAATATATTCATTATGATTTAAAGATTATCCAAATAGCAGCTGCTCCGATTATTGAATATATAATATATGGCAGATTTGGATAAAAAGCATTTAATAAAACTAAAAAATTCAAATCTTTATGTATAAATCCTCCAAGACCCATTAAAGCATAATTTAATCCTCCTATAATCAGTAATATTCTTGCAAGTCCTGACATATGTTTACAAATCTTTACCTATTTTTTCTTCTAATTCTTTTAATTCATTTTCGACAACTTCTTCCCATGATTTTTCAGAAGATTCATCTTCTAAAGCTTTTAATTTTGCTTTAAAGTTTATATATAAAGGATATATTAATTCTGGATCAGATTCTAACATTTCTATAAATTCATTTTTATAATCATCTGGTAAATATTGTAAACCATCAAAAAAAGCACGAGTTTCATCAAATGACAAATCTGATTTATAAAGAATATTTTTTATTTTAGTATTTAAATCTTCCTCGATATTTTGAGTCATATTTTTGTATATACATATAATAACATAATAAAATTAAAAAATTTTTTTTTATCCACAGTATTCTAAAATTCTATTTTATTTAATTTTGTTTGCTATATGTGTATTCAAAACCATTATATTAATATAATTATCAATATTAACTGGACATTTTTTATTATATTTTTCAAAAATCCTTTCTGTATTTAAAGATGATAATTTTTCTAATAAATTATCTTTTATTAACTCATTATTATTTTTTTTAATATTTATTTTTTCCATAATTTTTATAAATTAACATCTAATAATACTTTTTATTTATATATTATAACTTAATAAATAAAAATAAATCAACTAGAAAAATATTTTTTTTGTGTTGAAATATGTTTTTGAGAAAAGAACTTTTTATGCTATATTTTTACTATTGCCAGATCGTCTAAAGGTAGGACAGCGGCCTTTGAAGCCGTGAATCTTGGTTCGATTCCAAGTCTGGCAGCAAAGTTAAGCTAGCACGAGATATAATCTTGTAAAAGATTACAAAAGAGTTAAAATAAAGTAATGAATAATAAAGAAATAGAAGGGTATATAGTAAAAAACAATAATATAGGAGAGATCAAGGAAATAAACGAAATAAACGAAGGTGTTATAAACGACAATTTTATTGTAAAAACAAATAAAGGTAAATTTTTCATTAAAAAATACTCTGATGATTTAGCTGATTCAAAAATAGAATATATAAAAGAAATAGAAAATTTTATGTCGAATAATGATATTCCGGCAATAAAATCTATTATTAATGACAAAGAGCACAAAATATCCATATATCCTTTTATTGAAAGTAATAGATCTCACGACTACAATGAAAAAGATTATTTTCTGATTGGACAAATGTTAGCAAAAATACATAAAGCATCTTTTAATATAGATTTACCTAAAGAATTAAAACAATTTGGATTTGAAAATAAATCTACTGAAAATAATAGTAGCAAGACTACTAAATATATTGAAGATATTAATAGTAAACATAGTCTATCAGAAATTGATTTAATCTATAAAGAATATTTAGAAAAGAAACTAAACTATTCTAAAAAATTTGAGTATAAACAAGAAATACAAAACGATGTAATAATACACGGAGATTATCATCCAGCAAATTTATTTTTTAATAAAGATAAAACGGAAATAGTAGGAATATGTGATTGGGAGAAAGCGGGATACGCGCCAAGAACTTATGATTTCGCAAAGTCATACCTTAATCTATCTTTTGGTTCAGGAGAAGAAAATATTGATATATGTCTAGATATAAAAAGATATTTAACTGAAGGTTATAGGACTATATTAGAATTGTCAGATGAGGATATAAATAATGGTATAAAACTAAGAATAAAAGATTATCTATTTGATTCATCGTTAGAAGACAGATATTTTATAAATAATGACAATCGTTCTAATAAATTTGTAAAAAACTGGATAAGAATTTTAGATTTTTTTTGCCAAGATAATCTATTTTAAATATTAAAATTACGTGATAGTATATTACTATAAATATGTATCATAATGATAAGAATAAGGTTATAAATAATAAAAATCTACCAAAATCTATAAGATCTGTTGCTAGAATGTATCCTTCTAATCAAGTAAATAGACTCCACTACGGTGGATTGCCACATGTAGGAAATGCTCTATGGGAGTCTTGGGGATCACAAGAAATAAAGAATTCAGCTGAAGCATATGAGAACTACAGTCTTTCAGATAATCTCTTAATAGAAGGATTTTTGACCCCCAAAAGAGATAAAATTAGACTAGGAGGAGGAAGTCCAGCTCGTTTTAAACCTTTTAAGGCATGCATAGAAGAAATAAAAAAAACCTTAAAAGAAAGGACCTTATCAGATTACCCTATGGCTGCAGGAGATACTTCTGACAAGAAAAATATTTTAGAATATTTTAGAAAATACAATTTAAATGAAATAAACGAAAATAATGTAATATTTACACATTCCAGTACTCAAGCTTTTACTCTTATAATGGAATCTATACTAGATTATGGTGACGTAGTTATCATGACTGCTCCAAATTATGGATTATTTTCTTTCATACCTGAAAGATGTGGTGGAAAAGTAAGATTATTAAAATTGGAAGAAAATAATGACTGGAAAATAGATCCTAAAAATTTAAAAAAGTTGATAGATAATATCAACAAAGAACTTAAATTAGATTATGATATCAATAGAAGAAAATATACTTTTAGAAGATCCGATATAGCTCCTAGAGTTTGTGCTTTTGTTAATATAAATCCTCACAATCCCCTAGGGACAGTCTATGACAAAAAAGAAGAGTCTATATTAATCGATGTGGCTAATATATGTAAAGAATCTGGAGTGTTTGTTATAGATGATCTAGTATATAGTGGTTTAGAGTTTGATAAAACAAATCCAGCAATACCTATGTGTACATTAAAGGAAAATTTTGATAACACAATAACTATATATAGTCTTTCTAAATCATATGGTCTTGCAAGCTTAAGATCAGGAATGATTATTGCAAATGAAATAATATCATCATTAATAAGAGATAGAATATTCCAAAATTCTGACTCTTTATCAATATTACAATCTTCTGCTATTAACGCTGCTTTTTCTAATAAAGAAAAAATAAAGAAGGAAAGAAAAAAATATTTCTCTTATATAACAAATGAATATCGTGAAAGATATTTATATGTAAAAAGTATAATAAAAGGAAAACAATCATTATCAAAAAAAGAAATAATTCTTCTTGATAAAATTATTGGTAAGAATAAAATAAAGAAGGAAAAAGATTTATTCTCAGGAATTAAAGATATTGATATAGTATTCGAACCTCAATCTGGTTTTTTTATATTATTAGACATAACAAGATTAATAGGTAAAAAGTATAAAGGATTTCAAGTGGTTGATGAAAAATCATTATTACAATTTTTATACACTTCTAATAATATAAAAGTTTTAACTGGTAAAGCATTTTGTTGGCCAAACGATAATCAATTTGTTATAAGAGTAACAACAGCTCTTAGTTATAAAGATTTAACAAAAGCTTTCTCTAAATTAAAATCATCTATAAAATTATTATCATGAAAGTATATATAGCTTCATCAGAAAAACATGTTGGAAAAATAGAAGAAGATATTTATTTTTGTAAAAAATACAATGATTTAAATATTGAAACAAAAATAGAAACAATAGAAAATGTAATTAAAAAAGCAAAATCAAATGATATTGTAATTTTAAAAAGTATATGGGGGTATTATAATGATTCTGGTTTATTTTTACAACAAATAAAAAAACTGCAAAAAAGACGAATCAATTTGGTAAATACTTACAAGTTTATTTATTGGAATATAGATAAAATAAAATATTTAAAAGATATAAAAAATCTAGACATAATACCTACATATCCTATTGATATAAATAAATTAAAAACTAAAGATAAATTGGAAATATGCATACAAAAAATTATTAAAAATATTAATACAAGTGAAATTGTTTTAAAACCCTCAATAGGAGAAAGTGGTTATTTGACCAAAAAATTTAATAAAGAAAAAGACTATAAAAATATAGTAAGATTTATTATAAAAAATAAAAATACAAAATTTGTCTTGCAACCTTTTATTAAGGAGATATCAGAAGGAGAGATATCTGTAATATGTATAAATGGTATACCAGTATACGGAATAAGAAGATATCCTGGGATTTTATCTGAAAAGAAAACTACCGAGTACATTGAAAAAAAATATTTATCAAAAAAAGTAATAAATACTTCTAAAAAAGTAAATGATTTTTTAAGTAAAAAATTTAAATCTTTACCTAATATTTGTAGGATTGATTTTGTAAACACAAAAGATTCTTTCAAAATTCTTGAGGTGGAACTAATAGACCCAGACTTGTTTTTTAGAAAAATACCTGAAAATATTAAACAAAAAGCATTTTCTTTATTAGAAAAATCTATTTTAAAATAATATTTATATAATATAAATATTATGATATATTAAATGTAATTAAAATAAATATATGTATAGAAAAGGTGTAGCAGCTCTAATAATAAATAATAAACAAGAATTTCTTCTTGTAAATTTACTTTCTTTTGAAGAAAAATATTTTGCTATCCCAGGTGGCGGATCAGATCCTAATGAATCTATAGAAGAGACAGTGTATAGAGAAATAAAAGAAGAGCTCGGTATAGATAAAGAGTTACTAGAATTAGTAGGGAAAAGTGGAAATCCTCTTCAATTTAAATTTAAAGAAATAAAACTCTTTCGTGACGGCATCGAATATGAAGGATCAGAAAAATACTTTTTTGGATTTAAGTTTTTAGGAAATGATACCCAGATAAAATTACAAGAAGATGAAGTAAGATCTTATAAATGGGTAGCCTATCAAGATCTAAAAGATTATTTACTATTTGATAATCAACTGGAGGATACAAAAGGAAAAATAGGAGAGATATTTAAAGATATAAAATAAAACATGAATAAACCAACTATTCTTTTTGTAGAAGAAAATGAAAACACTTTATCGAATAGAATAGTTGAAGATTCGACTATTTTTGTCGTATTGTTAAGATTTAAACAAAACTTTAATTTCTCTAAAAATTATTTAGAAAAAACTAAACATACATTATCTTTTATATTAGATAAAGAATCCCCTATTGAACATGAAGTAAAAAGATTTGAAGAATTTTGTGATAACAATAATATAAAAGTCGAGTTTTTTTATAATAATTCTGAATACAATCAAGAATTAGTACAAAACTTTGCATCTTTATTAAAACTTAAAAATAGTCTAACCAAAGAACAATCTCTTATAGTGAGAGATAAAGCAAAAATGAAAGACTGGCTAAGGGAAATAGGTCTAAGAACTATGAACTATTCAGAAATATCTTCAAAAGAAGATGTCATTAATTTTTCTAATAAAAATAATGGATTTCCTATTATACTTAAATGGAGAAAAGGACTATCCTCTATTGAGGTTTACAAAATAAACAAAATCGAAGACCTTGATAAATTAAATATAGATTATTCTTCTAAAAGATTTATCGTAGAAGAATATTGTCCATATATAATTTGGTGTCTGGATTCTCTGGTACAAAATGGCAAGATATTAAAAACATTTATAACTTGGTTACCTTATACAAATTTAAGTTTTGCAGAAAAAAAAGATAAGTTTGCACAAATAACAGTAAATAAGAAGCCAGAGGAAATTAAATTCGACACTGATCAATTAAATCAATTTATAATTGATAATTTAAATTTAAAAAATGGTTATATACATCTAGAAGCTTTTATAGATAAAGAAGGACAACCAATTATTTGCGAGTTTGCATGGAGAACACCTGGAGAATATATGCTGTCTAATCATAGTAAAGCTTTTGATATTGATGTTTGTAAAATATTAATAGATATAATGGTAGAAAGAAAAATAGAAACTATTAAAGATATAGAAAATACAATATGTGTAGGAGATATGTTTCTTCCTGTCTACAATGGAAGAATTAAAAACATATCAGGTTTTGATGATTTAAAAAATATAGAAGGAGTTTTGACTGGAGAAATAAAATATAAAAATAATGATGAAGTAGTAACAAAAAGACAATATACAGATTCGTCTGGATGGTTACAAGTAGAAGGAAAAAACAAAGAAGAAGTATTAGAGAGAATGGTCGCAATCTATAATGAATTTATTCTAGAAATGTATTAATTTATACTATTGATTTATATTTAAATATGTTGTATTATGTAGTCAGTTCTTTTAACAATTAAAAACAGTAACAATGAGTAAATCAAAACATCCGGTACCTAAAAAATACCACGAATTACTCTACATTAACGAAACAGATAGAAGAGGCAACATTATAGACTTTAAAGTTCCCCCAATAATCATTCATTCTGATAAATCTATAAACGAACACAAAAAATATGTGCTAGATAATCACATAAACACTGAGAATCTTCCCATGATTTATACCGATGTAAAACCTTTCATAGTATTACGTCCAACAGCACTCGTTTATAGAATGTTCTTAATGGAAGAATTAAAAGATTTTGGATTTAAAATAATAGAAGAAATTGAACTTAATAATTTTCTTTTGTTATCTGATATCTTATACAAGTTTGACCCAAATGTATCTTTTAATTGGCAATGGAGAATTATAACAAGAGTTATGCATGAGACAAATACACAAGATCAAAATAAAGCTTTTGTATTTTTATTAGAAGCAGATTCAGAAATTAACAACTTCTTGTCAAAATTGGATGATTTTAAAAGAGATATGCGTAGCGACATGGGTGAAGTACCAATAATAATAAAATACCACAATCAGGAAAAGCTCTCTTTAGGGATACATCACCTACACTCTCCTGATCCAGATAGATTTTTGTTGGAATATAATGCCATAATGCACGCAAGAAATAGAACTTCTTTCTTTTCTTAAAGTACTATTCTTTCTGTGAGTTTTTGTAACAAATTCCCTATTAGGTATCTATACTTTTAGGGAATTTTTTAATAATTAAGCGGTGTCACATTTGTCACTTTTTAATGCTCAAAGTGCTTCATTTATGATAAAATAGGATACATAAAATAACCTTACAGAGCTTGATTAATAATAATTCAGTCTCGAAGAGGTCAGCAAAAATCAATATAATATATTTGATGTGTTATATTGTAATTATGAGTACAAAAAATAAAAAACAAAGTATATCTTATTTATTTTTAAATGTTATTTTATTAATTTTTATTTTGTTTTTTATTATTTATTATGTAATTAATTTTTATAATACAAAAATTGAAGATGATAAAAATATTTCTGATATTAAAAATAATCTAATATATTTTGATAATAAAATAGATTTATCACCAGAAAAAGAAAAAGATAGTTTTATAAGTAATCAAAATACTTCAGTAGAAGAAAAAGAAACTAATGTAATTAGAAAAAATGGTACTTATGTTAAGGTAATAAATAGCTGTGATTTTAATTATTCTAATGGTTCTTGTGTTAGAGCGAGAATTTGTCCTTCATTATCTTGTGAATCAATACTTTTATTAAGAAATAATATTGTTTTAAAATCTGATGATGAATTAATTGAAAATGATAATATAAAGTGGCAACATGTTTTTTTTGATGAGTGGGTAAGATATAACGATAGATTGGCTAATGATTTTTATATTTCAAATGATTTTTTAGAGCATATAAATTCATATAAAGAATCGGTTAATAAAAATATTAAAAAAGGTGTTGAAATAAATAAAAAAATCATTGTTTCTTTAGGAGAACAAAAACTTTATGCTTATGAAGATAACCAGTTATTTATGGAAATAAGTATTTCTACTGGATTAGATGATTTGCCTACACCAAGAGGAACTTTTGGTGTTTTTGAGAAAACTCCAAGTAGATACATGCAAGGACCTTTACCTAATATATCAGATCAATATTATGATTTACCTGGAGTACCTTGGACTATGTATTTTACAAAAGAAGGTGCGGCTATTCATGGAGCTTATTGGCATTCAGAATTTGGTTCTCAATGGTCACATGGTTGTGTTAATTTAAGACCTGAAGATGCTGAATTGTTATATAATTGGACTAATATAGGAACTACTGTTATAGTTAAAAATTAATTATTTTTCTTTAAAAATCTTATTATTTTGGGTGTATATTGTATAAAAAACCATCCAAAAAATAAAATAAATGGTAAAAATACAACAACAAACTCAATACTTTTTGGTACATAAAATGTATTAAATATTTTACCTAAAATTAAACCTATACCGAAATTTATAGTAGTCCAAATTATATTAGCAAATATATTTAATACAATGAATTTTTTAAGATTCATGCCCAAAAAACCAGCAACAAAAGGAATTATTGATTTAATAACACCCAAAAATCTACCAAAAAGAATTCCTTTATTTCCGTGTTTTTCAAAAAAAGCCTTCCCTTTTTCTATATATAAAAATTTAGATAATAATTTTCTTTTATTAACCCAATCTATACCTTTTTTACCTAAATAAAAACTTATCAAATCCCCTAATAAGCCACCAACAACAATTATTATAAAATAAAGTATTATTTTAGGTATTCCTGTAACAAAAAACCCTGCACTCATAACAAAAAAACTTGCTGGAAAGAAAATACCAACAACTATTAATGTATCTAAAAAGGATATTAGAAATAATGTAAATATTATTATAAACAATGAAGTTTCATTTATTGTTTGAGATAAATGATGTATAAAATCCATGAAATTATTTTTTATTATATCATAAAATAATATAAATTAATCATTTTTCAAAATTTGCTGCCGAACTTGGATTCGAACCAAGATAACTGGTACCAGAAACCAGAGTCCTACCATTAGACGATTCGGCAATTTCTATTATTATAATCTATTATTTTAATAATAGAAATATAAATTTTTATAAACCTTCTTTTTTTAATTCTTCTATAATATTTTCAGCTTTTTTTGAAATTTTTTTTGGTATTAAAATATTTAATTTAATTAATACATCTCCTCTGCTTTGTTTATTATTTTGATATGGTACACCTCGTCCCTTTACTTTTAAAATATCGTTAGCTGAAGCTCCTTTTGGAATTTCTAATTCTATTTTCCCATCAATACCAGATATAATATATTTAGCTCCAAGAAGCGCATCTGTTAATTTTACATCTTGATTAATAATTAAATCATTACCATCTCTTTTCCATATTTTGTCTTGTTTTACAAATATTTTAATATATAAATCTCCTGATTGTCCACCTGAAATAGCTTCCCCCATCCCACTCATTCGAAGAACTTCACCATTATTTATTCCTACTGGTACAGAAATTTTAATATCTTCTTTTGTTTCTCGAACTCCCTTACCTTTACAATCTATACATTTTTCTTTTGAAACTTCACCTTTACCATTGCATTCTTCACAAGTTTTTACAGATTGCATTGCACCAAAAATAGTTCTCTTTACATCATTAATCTTTCCTTTACCGTTACATTTTGAACAAGTTTCCATTTTACTTCCAGCTTTAGCACCATTTCCATGACAAGTTTTACAAGTAGAAACTTTTGATATCAACACATTTCTATTTACTCCAAAAATAGACTCTTCAAAAGATATATCCATTTCAAGTTGCATATCTCTACCTCTTTTTTGTTTTGTACCCCTTCCTCCAAAGCCTCCAAATATATCTCCAAATATATCTCCAAGATCATCCATATCAAAATTCATTCCACCAAAATCACCTTGCTGAAATCCAGAAAAATCAAAGCCTCCAAATCCTTGTCCTGCTCCAAATCCTCCAGCTCCTGGTCCACCGCCCGCATTACTTCCAGCTCCTGAAAAGGTTTGTCCGTAAGTATCGTATTCTTTTCTTTTTTGGTCATTGGAAAGCACTTGATATGCTTCGTTTATTTCTTTAAATTTGCCCTCGTCACCTGTTTTTTTGTCTGGATGATACTTTGCAGCCAACTTATAAAAAGCCTTCTTTATATCCTCTTTTGAAGCCTTTTTATCAACATCTAAAATTTTATAATAATCCTTTTTTGACATAGTTTTAATTTAACATATTTATGAATTTATTTGTAGCAAGCCATCTCCATAAAACATCAGCACTTCTATTTTCTTGTATTTCTTTATTTTTCAACTTTTCAAAAATTTCTTTTGGGGTTAGTTTAACTATAATAATATTACCCACTTCATCTTCTTTTAGATCTTGTTTTGAAATTTCTGGATTATTAATTTTAAAGTAGTATAAATCCCATTCAACAGAAGATCCCGCTTTACTCACTTCTAAAAGTTCAAAATCTCCTTTATCTAATCCAGCCTCTTCTTTACCTTCCTTTTTTGCGGCGAGCAAAGCATGTTTAAGGATATCTTTCTCATTTATATCTTGAAACTCTTTTAAATTATCAAAAACTTTTCCTCCAGGCAATCTAAAATCAAAACCATCAATCTCTCTCCTCTTTTCTTTTGTCATTATTAAGAAAATATCCTCATCTTTTTTCTCTTCTATCAAAAGTCTTACGCCTGGTGAGCGTCTAGCAACCTCAAAAGTTCTGCCATTATTTTCAAAATTCACTATTTCAAATATTTTTCCTTCAAATACTTTTTTCATAATTATTTTTCTCCTGATAAGAGTATTTTTTTATCAAAACCACCTCTTTCTTCTTTCTTTTGAATTCTTATTGATTCTAAATCTTTATACTGTGGTAATTTTTTTATATATTCCAAAACCTCTATTACATCTGCTAATTCTTCCACTGATAAATCAGTTCTAAATTCTTCTACTTCTTCAAATAATTTTTTAATAATTTCTGATTCATATTCAGAATCATTTAATATTTCTTTTTCGTAAGGTATACCTTTAATATCTAGGATAGATGGTATTTTATCTCTAACTAATTTTCTATATTTTTCCATAAATATTATACATTAAAATCTTAATAGAAATACAAATCACTTTGTATTTCTATAAAACTTCAATTAGTTTTGTGTCTCGTTATTTTTATTTAACTCTTCATCATCATGATCAAAATTCTTTTGTCCTTCATTTTGATTTACTTCTTCAGTATTATTTGCTGGCTCGCCAGCAGCTTTCATCGCTTCACCTATTTTCATCATAGCTTCTGACAATTCTTCTGTAGCTTTTTTGATCTGCTCTACTGTAGATTCAGTATTATTTTTAATACTTGTTAGATTAATTCTTTTTTCTGTAACATTATTTTTAATTTCATCAGAGATTTTTCCTTCTGCATCTTTTAACGCCTTCTCTGCTGTATGTATCATTTGGTCTGCAAGATTTTTAGCTTCTGCTACTTCCATTTTCTTTTTATCAGCTTCAGCATTTGCTTCTGCATCATTTTGCATTCTTTTAATATCTTCATCTGTAAGTCCTGAAGATGCCTCTATTCTTATAGATTGCTCTTTACCGCTAGTTTTATCTTTTGCTTTTACATTTAAAATACCATTGGCATCTATGTCAAAAGTAACTTCTACTTGCGGCATTCCACGAGGTGCTGGTGGTATACCATCTAAAATAAATCTTCCGAGAGATTTATTATCAGCCGCCATTGGTCTTTCACCTTGCACAATATGAATCTCTACACTAGTTTGATTATCTGCTGCTGTTGAAAATACTTGTGATCTTTGAGTTGGTATAGTAGTATTTTTCTCTACAAGCTTTGTAGCTACATTCCCCATTGTCTCAATACCGAGTGAAAGTGGTATAACATCAAGTAATAAAACATCTTTTACATCACCTTGAAGTACTCCAGCCTGTACTGCTGCTCCCATTGCTACCACTTCATCTGGGTTGATAGATCTATTTGGTTCTTTACCAAAAAGATTTTTCACTGCTTCTATTACCATTGGCATTCTTGTTTGTCCTCCAACCATAATAATTTCATTTATATCTTCTTTTTTAAATGGAGAGGCATCTAATGCTCTTTTTGTTATTTCAATTGATCTTTCAATAAATGGTCTTGCTAAATTTTCAAGCTCAGCACGAGTTAATTTCATTTGAAGATTTTTAGGTCCATCTTGTGATGCTGCCAAGAATGGTAAAAAGATTTCAGATTCTGATTGAGTTGATAATTCATGCTTTGCTTTTTCTGCAGCTTCATCTATTCTTTGTAATGCGAGAGTGTCATTCATTACATCAATACCTGTTTCTGCTTTAAATTTATCAGCTATGAATTTAATAATTTGTTGATCAATATCCCTTCCTCCAAGATGAGAGTCTCCATCTACAGATTTTACTTCCACTACTCCATCTCCTACTTCAAGAATAGAAATATCAAATGTTCCTCCTCCAAAATCATATACTGCTAACTTTTCATTTTTAGTAGAATTAAACCCATACGCAAGAGCTGCTGCTGTTGGCTCTGGAATAATTCTTTTTACTTCAAGTCCTGCTATTTTACCAGCATCTATTGTTGCTTGTCTTTGTGTATCATTAAAATATGCTGGCACTGTAATAACTGCTTCTGTTATTTTTTCTCCAAGTCTGTCCTCAACATCATTTTTAATTTTTTGTATAATCATTGCAGAAAGCTCTTCTGGTCTATAATCATTACCACTTAATGTAATATTCACAGCTCCATTTGCACTTTCTTTTATTTTATATGCTACTTTACCAATATCATTTTGCACTTCTTTATCTTTAAAAGAATGTCCCATATATCTTTTAACTCCATAAATAGTATTGTCTGGATTTATTACAGCTTGTCTTTTAGCTGTAACACCCACTGACTTTTCACCATTTTTTGCATATGATATTACAGAGGGAGTTGTTCTATATCCTTCTATATTTTCTAATATTTTTGGTTGTCCTCCTTCTATAATAGCTACTGCTGAATTTGTTGTTCCTAAATCTATACCTATAATTTTACTCATATTTTTATTATCTTATTTTAATTATCTTATTTTAAATTAATAATCGTTTTATTCTTCAAAATTTCCAATCTTTACTCTTGCTGGCCTTAATAATTTATCTCCAATCTTATATCCTTTTTGAAGCACATCTACTATTTTACCATTTTTTTCTTTATTTTCAACTGTTAATTTTATAACTTCTACTGCTTCATGTAAATTAGAATTATATTCTTCGTTTACAAGCCCAAATTCTTCAAGACCATTATTTTCTAAAATTTTTTGTAATTGTAAGAAGAGATATTCTATACCAGTTCTCCAATTTATGTCTACTTTTTCCCATAATTCTTTATTAATTTTTGCCATATTATAACCATCAAAAACAGGTAATATATCTTTTATAATATTAATATTAGCAAACTTTATAATGTCTTTTTTATATAATTCAATTTCTTTTTCACGGTTTTTATAATCAGCTTGTATTCTTTGCCAACCAGTTAAATATTCGTCTCTTTCTTTTTCTAGTCTTTTTATTTTATTTTCAAAAGTTTCTTTTAATTTATCTTTATTATGTTTAAATTTTTCTTTTTCAGTCATCACTTCACCGTCTTCATTAAGGTCTTCAAACACAATATCATCATCTGCAAAATCCTCACTTTTAGAAGTAATATCTTCATTTCTTTCTAAATCTTCTAAATTTTCTTTTTCTAAATCTTTATCTTTCATAATTACAATTTTATTTTTATAAATAACAAAACACTAATTAAATTCATTCTATTCATTTTTTATATTAACTACCTTTAGTGTTAATTAAATAATATCATAAAATAAAATAAAAACAAAAACCAGAATTTTTCTGGTTTTTGTGATATAAAGATTATTATCTTTTTGACCATGTTGGTCTTTTACGAGCTTTTTTGAGTCCGAATTTCTTTCTTTCCTTACTTCTCGGGTCTCTTTTTAAGAATCCTAGTTTTTTTAATTCACTTCTTAAATTTTCATCTTCTTTTACAAGACATCTTGTGATACCGTGACGAATTGCTTCTGCTTGTGAATGTATTCCTGAACCAGAAACTTTTATTGTTATTGTATATTTATTTGGAATTTGAGTTTTATTAAAAGCAGAATTTACAATATTTAATAAATCCTTTGTTTGAAAATAATCTTCAACATTTTTGTCATTTACAATAAATGTAGGCTTTGTACTTGGAGTTATTCTTACTCTAGCTGTAGATGTTTTTCTTCTTCCTATTTGTTCTATATATTTATTCATAAATTTTACTATTATTCTTCTATTAAAAGATTTTGCATTCTTTTAGATTGTAATTTATTTTTTGGAAGCATTCCTTCTACAGCATGTCTTATTATTTCTTTATAGCCTTTTTTATTTGCTACCATAGCAAGATTTAAAGTTTTTTGTCCTCCAGGATATCCAGAATATCTTTTATGTAATGTTTGATTTATTTTATTTCCAGTTAATTTAATTTTTGCTGCATTTATTACTTTTATTTTTACATTAGCTATAACATTTTTTGCAAAAGTTGTAGAATTTTTAGCATTTAAAATAGAAGCTATTTCAGTAGAAAGTCTTCCGAGAGATTTACCTGTAGCATCTATATTATATTCTTTTGTTTCGTTTAATTTTGTCATATTTTTATACAAATTCAATTATAGCAATTGGAGAACCATCACCAATTCTTTGTCCAAGCTTTGTAATTCTTGTATAACCTCCATTTACATCTTTATATTTTGGAGCTATAGTTGTAAATATTTTTTTAGTTTCAATTTCTTGATTCAAAATTCTACTTGACACAAGTCTTCTTCTGGCTACAGAATCTGTTTTAGCGAGAGTCACAAGTCTTTCTACAAAAGGTCTGATTTCTTTTGCACGAGCTTCTGTAGTTTCAATTTTTTCATGACGAATTAAATTAATTACTAATCCTTTTATAAAAGAATGTCTTTGATTTTTTTCTCTTCCGAATTTTCTAAAATTTTTATGATGCTTCATGATTTTATTTATAATTTATACACTTTTTTTCTTTTTTTTGCAAATTATTTTTTGTTTACCTTTAAAGATAAGCCTTTTCCTTCTAAAACTTCAACAATTTCTTCAATCGCTTTATCTCCAAGTCCAGCCAACTCTTTTAAATCATTTTCTGATTTTTTTAATAATCCTGAAAGTGTTTTTATTCCACCTGAAAGTAAAGCATTCTCTGTTCTTGTTGAAAATTGTAAGTCTGTTATTTTCATTTTATTAAAAGATTCTGCTTCAATTACTTTTATGTCAGTTATCATGTCATCAGACATAGTATCCCTTAAAGAGTTATCTATAGTTTCTTTAAATCCAACAATTGCTTGTAATTGTTTTATCATTATAGTTATAGAATTTTCTAAAACTTCTTTTGGAGAAATTGTACCATCTGTTTCTATGGCTAATTTTAATCTATTATGATCTGTTCTATCTTCAACTCTCATGTTTTCAACTTCATAACTTACTCTTTTTACTGGAGTAAAAGCAGCATCAAGTGATATTGTTCCTATTGGAGATCTTTCTTTTTCTACTTGTTCTTTTGATAAATAACCAATGCCTTTTTCTACAACAAATTCTAAATTAAAAGAAGTTTTTCCTGTAATTTCACATATATAAGAATCTTTGTTTATAATCTCAACTTGAGGATTACTTTCTATATCATTAGATGTTATAATTTTTGGACCTTTAACACTCAAAGATAACTTTTGAGGTTCTTCAGAAAACAACTTAAAATGAATATTTTTCAAATTCAAAATTATAGAAATAACATCTTCTTTAACACCTTCTATAGTTGAAAATTCATGTTTTACACCTTCTATTGATAAAGAAGTTATAGCTACACCAGAAATAGAAGAAATTATTATTCTTCTTAAAGAGTTTCCTAAAGTATATCCATAACCTGGATATAATCCATCTATTTCATAAACGCCTTTATTATTTTCTTCGCTAATAATTTTTGGTTTTGATGGTAAATTTATATTTTGTAAATGCATATTTTTATTATTTTTCTGACCTATTGTTCTTAATAATTATATAAAGTGATAACTTTGACAGTTTAACACAAAATTAGTATAAAATCAAATTATTATTTTTTATTTATTATAAAACTCTAATATCTTAGCAAAATCATATCCAGCTTCAATTTCTTTTGGTAAAGAAATTATTTTTGCTTCATTTTTATTAATATCTAAATCAATCCAATCTACTACTTTGAAATCTTTTTCTTTATTTATTGTATTTATAAATAATTTTGTGTTTTTAGAACCTTCTCTTATTGATATCAGATCATTTATTCTCACTTTGTGAGAAGGGATATTTATTTTTTTATTATTTACCAAAATATGCCCATGAGAAACTGTTTGTCTTGCCATTCTTCTTGTTTTAGATAAACCCATTCTAAAAACTATATTATCTAATCTAGTTTCTAAATTTATAAATATAAGTAATGATGGAGATAACTTTTTATGTAAAGAAAGTTTTTCTGCATCTAAAACATAATTTCGAAATTGTTTTTCTGAAATACCATAATCTTTTTTTACTTTTTGTTTTTCTCTCATCTGAATACCATATTCTGTTATTCTAGATTTTCTTTTTCTTTCAGGTTCATTTTTTTTAGAACTTGTTTTTTTGATATCTATTTTTTTTTCTACCATATATTTTTATTTAAAAATTAAATTCTTCTAGGTTTTTTTGGTTTTGGTCCATTATGTGGAACGCCTGTTCTGTCTTCTATTGAATTTATATTAAAACCAAAAGATGCAAAAGTTCTTATTGCTGATTCTCTACCAGAACCAACACCTTTTACTATTACTTTAACATCTTTGACTCCAGCTTGTAATGCTTTTTCTCCTACAACTTCTGCTATTTTTGAAGCAGCAAAAGGAGTTCCTTTTTTTGCACCTTTAAATCCTAAAGACCCTGATGTAGACCAGACAATTACACTACCATTAATATCTGTTAAAGTAAGTCTTGAATTATTATATGTAGATTCTACATATAATAAAGCATCTGTTAATTTTCTTTTAACTAATTTAGAAAGACTTCTAGCTTTTAAAGCATTATCCATGCTTGATCCAAATTTTTTCACTACTCGTTTTTTTCCCATAATTTTATAATAATATACTAAGTTTTCTCAACCTTTCTTCTTCCAGAGCCCATAGTAGCTCTCTTATTTCCTCTTAAAGTTCTAGAATTTGTTTTTGTTCTTTGTCCTCTAGTAGGTAAACCTTTTAAATGTCTTACACCTCTATAGGCTTTTATATCTTTTAGTCTTTTTATATTGATTTGCTTTTCTCGTCTTAAATCACCTTCGATTTTGTTAATTTCAATTTCTTTTCTTATTAATATTTCTTCTTCTTGAGACAATTCTGGAACTTTTTTACCTAAGTCAATATTTATTTTTTTTAATATTTCTTTTGCTTTAGGTCTTCCAATACCATATACAGCAGTTAATGCTATTTCTAATCTTTTATTTTCTGGAATTGTTATACCTGCTATACGCATATAATTATTATTTATATTTTAATTAACCTTGAGCTTGTTTATGTTTTGGATTATCACAAATAATACGAAGAACTCCTTCTCTTTTAACCATTTTGCATTTTGAGCACATTTTCTTAATAGAGGATCTTACTTTCATAAAAAATTATATTTATTTCAATTCTTAGTATTATTATATTTTTTGTATTCAGAGTATACTATATTTATATAAAAAATGCAAATATTATAATCTTTTTATTATTCGTCCCTTCCCTCCATAAGGATCCAATTCTACTAAAACTCTATCACCTACTAGTATTTTAATTTTATAAACTTTTATTTTGCCTTTTAGAAAACATATTAAAGATTTATTTTCATTTTCAAAATAAACTCTAAATAAAGCAGCTGGTAAAGATTCTATAACTCTTCCTTCTTTTATTTCTAATCTATCATCATTATCTTGGCTCATATAATAATATATTATCTTAAAACTTCTTTTATTTCAATCTTTTTTGTATTATTTGGGTATTTTTTAACCCAAGGTGGTTTATTTTGTGAATAAAAATCTAACATTATATCTTTATATTGATTGGCTATTTCTGTAAAATTATTTATAGGTTGAGATAGGAATTTCCTTTTCATTTCTTCATGATCAAAATCCCAGATTAATCTTGTTTTTCCAATAATATTTAGTTTTAAAATATTATTATTTATATCACTATCATCAGAAAAAGAGAATAATAAATTATCAATTGAAAGCATTTTGAAATTATCTGTTGATTTAAAATCTTGTCCCAAAGTCTGTTCTGCTATCAATTTAGATAAAACACTTTTTTTAATAGAAATTAAAGTGACTTCTGCTGTTAAGTTGTATTTATTTTGATTTTCATTAATTAAATCATTTGAATTGTCAAAAAATCTAGTTTTTGCTAAATCGTATAATGTATAATAGTCATTATGATTAATACTTAAATATTTAGTTTTCAATTCACTTTCTAAATCTTTTGTTAAATCCTTTTTTGTATTATCAATATCTGTTTTAGATACCATTTGAACAATTCCAGAAGCTCCACCTGTCATAGATTCTTCAGATTTAGCATAAAAACCTTCAAATCTTGGTGTATTTTGAAATCCTGGTATTGTAAACTTTGTGGGACCTATATTATATTCTGATCCATAAGTATCTGCTGTTACTTTTACTTTTATTGAACCTTCTTTATCTCCATTTTTACCAGGAACAGTTATGCTATTTGAAATTCTAAATATTTTACCATCTGGAGATTGAAATCTTGTGTTTGTGATTAAAACTTGAGGAGTATTTGAATAATTATTGTAAATAATTATTTCTCCTTCTGCTTTTTCATATACTTCTTTTGGTTCAGATTTTAAAATATCTTTTGATAAAGTAGATGAAGCATAATCTACAATTAAGTCATCTTTAAATATCAAAAAAGTACTTGAAGCTGAAACATCTTTATATTTTGGAATTATAATTAAAGTTGTTTTATCTAAAACATAAGTAACAAATACAAAAGCTAATATTATTAAAATACCTAATGTAATAAAAAATATCTTCCATTTACTTCTTTTTTTATGTTTTTTTCTTCTAAAAGTTTCTATTTTTGTTTCACTTAATTCTTTTTTATTTTTATTAAAAAAATCACTTCTTTTCAAAACATCATAAGGATCTTTACTTCTCTTTTCTTCTCCATCAAGTAAATCATAATGATCAGCAGCTCTTAAAATTGGTTTACCTTCTTTTGTGTATTTTACTTCTTCTCCTCTTTTTTTATTGTATACAAATTCTTTTTGAGACTCCTCTTCATCAAAAAAAACTTCTTTTTTGTTATTTGAGTTTATTTTTCGAGTTTTTACATCGATTTTTTCAAAATCAGATTTTGAATTTCGATGTCGTATTCGTATATCTTTCATAAAGTTTTAATTTATCTTCAATAATATTTTTATCTTCATCATTTGAAATATTATTTAAAAAAGTTCTAATATTTAAATGATTTATCTTTTTTATTATAACATGTATTCCATTATACATGTCTTCATTTTTAATAAAGAATTGTGAATAAGTATTTTTATCTTTTAAAAATTTAGCGAAAAGGTTTTGATATTTCTCTGTTGTTAAATAAATATATGTAGGAACTCTATCTGTTAAAGATATATTTTGTAATACATAAATAATATTAGAAATCCAGTCACTAAAAATAAAAGTACTTAAAGAATTTTCTTCTATTTGTTTCAAACCTATTTTAAATTCATGTATAAAACAAACATTATTATCATTACAATATGTTACTATTGTTTTATTTTCAAATACTTTTATATCTAAATATTTTTTTAAATAATTTTGATTCATATAATTATTATACTATATTTATTTGTTTTTTATATCAAAAATGATATTATTGAATAGATAATAATATTTGTTCATTAAAAAAATTTTTTATGAAAAGTTTAGGTCTGTATAGAATTATGGCAGAAGGTATAAGTATAGAATATAGATTTAGCGAACAAAAGCAATCTTTTTTTATAGATTGTTTATTGGAAGAAGATAGTCTTAAAAAATATTCAGAAAGAGATAAAATGTCTATATTCTTACTTACCTTTTTTATTAAAAAAACTAATCAAGATCTTGATGTTATAAATAAAGCAAATGAATGCTTAATTAAATTTTTTACATCAAATCCAGCATCTCTCTAAAGAGATGCTTTTATTTTAATACAGCTTTTATTCTTCTTATACCAAAAGACACACTTTCTTCTTTTATAACTTTAAAAGTTTTACTTTCTAAAAAATCTTTACTATTTTTAACATGAGGTCCTCCACAAAGTTCTCTAGAATAAATTTCATTATTTTTACCTTTTATATTATAAACTTTAACAATATCTGGATATTTTTCCCAAAATGAACCTGTGATGTTTTGATTTTTGGCAATTTCTTTTCCCATTTCTTCAATTTCTATTTCAAAACCATTTTTTATAGCATTATTCACATAAGATTCTATATTTGATAATTCTTCATCATTTAATTTTCTTTCAAAATTGAAATCAAATCTTAATCTCTCACTATTTATATTACTACCTTCTTGATGTATATTTTTATCAATTAGTTTTTTCATTGCGGCAAGCATTAAATGACTTGATGTGTGTAAAGCTGTTGTCATTTCAGAATTATCAACTAATCCTCCCTTAAACATACCTTGACTAGCTGTTTTTGATTTTTCTGAATGCTCTTTTTTTAATATTAAAAAAGTATTTATATCTAATAATAAGTTCTTTTCTTTTGCAATTTCTTCTATTATTTCGACGGGAAATCCATAAGTTTGAAAAAGGTTAAATATTTTTTCTCCAGATAATAAGTTGTTTGTTATATTTATTTTTTCAAACTCTTTTAATCCTTGTGAAAGAGTTTTTTTGAATTTATTTTCTTCTTTTTCTATTTCTTCTAATATTTTTTCTTTATTTTTTGATAAATTATTACCTAAATAATTTTCTGAATCTTTGTAATAATTAATAAAAGTTTCTGATATTTTTCTTAAAAAAGAATCCTTTATATTTAATTTATGAGCTGATACAAGAGATCTTCTTATCAGTCTTCTAACAAAATATTCCCTATCTTTATTTCCTGGTAAAACTCCATCTCCTATTAAAAAAGTTGCTGCTTGTATATGATCAAGGATAATTCTATAATTTTTTTTATCTTCAAAATAATCTATTTTAGACATATTAAAAATAATTTTTTTTGCTTCATCAAAAATATTTAAATTAAAAATATCTTCATTATTATTTATTGCAGCCGCTAATCTCGTCAATCCTCCACCAAAATCAACATTTTTTTGAGATAATTCTTTTATAGAATTATTTTCTTTTTTATATTGAATAAATACACTATTACAAATTTCCAAAAATCTACCACAATCACAATTTGGATGACAAATATCATTTTTATAAATACTATTTTCATGTATTTTTTTTGTTAAATTATTATCAAAATCATAAAAAATTTCTGTATCAGGACCACCAATTTCACCTTCTGGCATATTTTCTGGAACTCCAGCTCTACTCCACCAATTCTTTTTCTCATCATAAAAAAAGATTTTGTTTTCATTAATTCCGTTTTCTATCCATAGATTTTTTGAATCTATATCCTTATCTATATTTAAATTTTTATTACCTATATAACAAGTAAAAAAAAGGTTTTTTTTGTCTAATCCTAATCCTTTTTCTTTATTTGTTAAAAATTCAAAAATCCAATTTATTTGTTCTTTTTTAAAATAATCTCCAAAACTCCAGTTTCCAAGCATTTCAAAAAAAGTAGTATGTCTATTATCGCCTATTTCATCTATATCTTGAGATCTGAAACATTTTTGTGAATTAGAAACCCTATTTCCATTACTGTATTTTTCCCCAAGTAAATAATTTATCATAGGTTGCATTCCAGCAGAGACAAATAATGTGGTAGCATCATTTTCTGGCACAAGAGAAGCGGAAAGGACAATATTATGTCCTTTTTCTTTCATAAACTCTAAATATCTTTCTCTTATTTCTGTAATATTCATTTTTATTTTAATATTATACTTTAATTTTAACAAATTTGAAATATTTAATTTATTTCAGAAAATAAATCTTTTTCTTCAAATCTCCATTTAATATTATGATTTTCATCACTATCTCTATATCCCAAAGTCAAAAAAACAAAAGGATTTAAATTTTCATCTAAATTAAATGTATTTTTGACAGATTCTTTTTCAAAAATACTAATAGGACAACTATCTATATTTAATTCACTACATGCAGCAAGAGCAAATCCTAAGGCTACATGAGTATTGCTTGATACCCAAGCAATCTTTTCATTATTATCAAAAGTATTCAAGATTTCAATAATAGAATTCTCAGCTTTTTCAAATTTTATTCTTAAATTATCATCATAATTACTTTTTTTATCAAACATTTTTTTAACTAATTTATGTAAATTATCAATTCCACAAAACAATAATACTTTATCAGCCGTTAAAAATCTCTCTTTATTTATTTCATCTGTTTTTATCATTTTTAATAATTCTTTATTTTTTATATCTAAAACTTTAAAAGGTTGTAAACCTTTTGCTGTTGGTGCAAATCTAATAGAATCTTTTATTTTTTGATAATCTTCAATATTTATTTTTTTATTTATATCAAATTTTTTTGTAGCTTCTCGCCAAAGTAAATTATTTAAAAAAGTCATAATTTTATTAATATTAGAAATTATATCATTAATCTAATTTATTCAAAAAAATAGCTAATTTTCTCCATTTAATAGTGAAATCTTTTAAGTTTATTATTAAATTACTCCCTTCTTCTTTATTTTGTTTATTTGAGTCATTATAAACAAAATACCTCTCTCCATTTTCTTCTTTTACAGAATGAAATAATACAGAATGTGGTTTATCTTCATATAAAAAATCTTTTGGTACAGAAACTATTACAAGTCCATTTTTATTTTTAATAAAATTAAAAATCTTTTCTACACCATAATTCAAAATACTTTCTGAGTATTTCGTTTCTTTGCCAAAAGGAATACTTTTGAATTCTTCTGTATATGCAGCTATACCGTGATTATGAGCAAGAATAGTTATTTTATTATGAATCCAAAAACCACTTTGAAGCCAAGCTCCTATATCTAAGGCTTCATTTAATAATTCATTTACATTTAAATCAAAATCTTTTTTTATTATTTTTATAGCCATCCATAAAGCACAAATAGAACAAGCTTTATTTTTCCACTCTTCTAAATCTATATCATTATATTGAGAACAAAAATCATTATTATTCATATTTTATTGCGGGCCCACGAGGATTCGAACCTCGGTCAACGGTTTTGGAGACCGCTATTCTACCACTGAACTATAAGCCCAATTATTTTATATATAATAACATAAATATTAAAAAGAATAATATTTATGTTAAATACTTGACTTTTTGTTTAATATATGATAATATATAATATGAAAAATATGTTCTTAACCAAAAAAAACCTAAGAAATGAACAAGAAAAAAATCCAAGAATTTTGTTCTAATTTGATTTCTTTTAAATCAATAAAGAGTATTTTAACATTTTTTATTGGCTTATTTTTATTTTTTATTATTGTTAAAAATAAAATACCTATTAAATTTTATCCTGGTATATATATTTTAACGGGATGCTTTTTTGTGATTTTAACACCTTTTATTTCCACAAAAATAAATAGAACAATCTATATTGTTATGGGAATATCTCTTTTATTATTTTTTACTATTATTAAAAATGATTCATTTTCATTTGTTTTAGTAATTATTATAATTTGGGTATTATTATTTAATAAAAGTACCTTTGATAAAAACAAAGAAAAAGATAAAAAATAATTTAAGTAAAGTTAAAACAAAAGAGTGAAGAAATTCGCTCTTTTTTATTTTTTATATTATATAACTTCCTTTTTTGAGTTTAATATAATTTTTAATTTTATAAACCGTTTTGTTCGTTTTGGGAGCCAATAGTCAGGATTGAACTGACGACCTCATCCTTACCATGGATGTGCTCTACCAACTGAGCTATATTGGCAATTTTAATTATCCTAAATCTATATCTTTTTTGATTTTAAAAGTATATCAAAATTTGAATTAATCTTCAATTGAAAATATCTTACTTGGACTTGTATGTCCTGATATTAGTTTAATATTCTTTTTATTTAATTCTTCTTTTAAAATTTCTATAACTCTTTGATTTGCCCATCCATTTCTAGCTTCTTCTTTAACAAAAACATTAAAAGTATTTTCATTTACTTTTTCAAAATATTCTTTTTTGTATTCAGTTTTTACTCGGACTTTTATATACATTATTTTTAAGAAATTTCTTTTCTAAAATTCTCTATATCTTTATGATTTCCAGACAATAAAACTTTTGGAACAATATATTTTTTTATTTTTCCAGTTTTTTTATCTCCAATTCTTTTTTCATAAACTTCTGGTCTAGCATATACCTTACTACTTGCTATTCTGTTTTCTTCAATACTATCATTGTCATGAAGAACTCCTTTAATTTGTCTTGATATAGCATCTATCATAATAAGCGTTGGTAATTCCCCACCTGTTAATATAAAGTCTCCAATTGAAATATTTTCAATATTATAATTAAAAGTAATATTTTTTTCTTTTAATTCTTTTTTCTTATTTACTAAAATATCTTTTAATACAAAATTTACTCTAGCATCTATCCCTTCGTATCTACCACAAATAAAAATAATATAATTATATTTTTTAGAATACTCCTTTGCTAATTTATTGTTAAAAACTTGAGCTATATTTATATTTGGAACAAAATTTATTACTAAAATACTTTTTTTATTTTGTTTTTTATCTTTATCAATTTCTTTTATAATTTTTTCAAAAGTATTTATTATTGGATCAACCCACAAAACCATTCCTGGCCCACCACCATAAGCTGGACCATCGGTTCTTCTGTGTTTATCTTTCGTGTTTTCTCGTAAATGAAAAGATTTAACTTTTATTAATTTATTTTGTATAGCACGGCCAAGTATAGATTCATTTACATATGAATCTATCATATTTGGAAAAAGTGTAATAATAAAATATTTCATATATAAATTATAATAAAAATCACTGTATATACAGTGATTTTTATTATTAAATGTTTTTTATACCGTCCATTACTGCATCTACATCATCTAAATGAGATCTATAACCTTCAGCTCCTGATTGAGATCCAAGCATTTCTGTTGGCTCATTAATTTTCAAATTAACTCTGGCATTATTTTTCATTCCTATAACTCTTAATAATGTTCTCAAAGCTTTTGCTGTTGCTCCTTGACGACCTATAATTTTACCCATGTCATCTTTATTTACATCAACAACTATTAAAACTCCCATTTCATCAACTTTTCTTTCTATTTTTACTTCATTTGGATTATCTACTAAACTTTTTATAATGAATTCTATAAATTCTGAATCTTTAACCATATTGTTTCTTAATTATTTATTAAATAAAATTAATAATAAAAATATTATATCACAAAAAAACTCTTACTTCTTTTTTAATTCTTTTTTAGGTTTCGTTATGCTTTTTTTAGGTAATGCATTAAGTTTTTTACCTTCAATTATTTTTTCTTTAACTAGAAAATTATGAACTGTTGTTGTTGTTTTAGCTCCAACACTTAACCAATATTTAACTCTTTCTCCTTTAAACGAATATTTGCCAGTTTTAACATCATAAAACCCTAAATCTTCTATAAATTTATGAGTTTTTGGTTTATAAGTATCAGGAGTTACTATCAATTTAAAATGAGCTTCATTTTTTCTTCCTAATCTTTGTAATCTTATTTTTAACATAATAATAGTTTTTATTAATTTTTTGCTTGTTTAATATAACATATTTATAAAAAAAAGGAAAGATATAATTTTAGATTTATTTTACTAATTGATAATCTATTTGTTTTAACTCTAAATTTGTGGATTTTACTCTTATTTTTACTTGATCTCCTAATTTAAAAGATTCTCCATATTTCTCACCAAGTATTAAAGATTTTTTTTCATTATATGTATAAAAATCTGTTCCTAGATCTTTTAGTCTAATCATACCTTCTGAACCACTCTTTTTATCTTCAACGAAAATCCCCCATTGAGAAACACCAGAAATAATTCCATCAAACACTTCTCCTATTCTATAACTCATATATTCTACTTGTTTGTATTTTATACTACCTCTTTCAGCTTCTGTTGCTTCTTTTTCTCTCTTGCTTGCTAAATCACACATTCTTTCATAATAACCTTTTTCATTCTCTTTTATCCAATCTTTTTTTAAGATTTTCATTAATATTCTATGAAGTAAAACATCTGGATATCTACGAATAGGTGATGTAAAATGTGAATAAAATTGAAAAGCTAATCCATAATGTCCTATATTTTCTGTTGAATAAACTGCTTTTTTCATTGTTTTTGAAACTTGTAATGATAATAACTCTAATTCTGCTTGTTTATTTTCATTTTTTAATTTTTGCATCAATTTATTCAGGTCATTAGAAGGTATAATACCTTTAATTACATTTATTTTTTCTCCTAATGATTTTATAAAATCTGCTAATTCATACATCTTTTCAGAATCAGGACTATCGTGAACTCTGTAAATAGATATATTTGGTTGATTATTTATTTTTTGTTGTTCAAAAATAAATTTAGATACTTTTTTATTTGCAAGCAACATAAACTCTTCTATTAATTTGTGAGCATCTTTTCTTTCTTTAATAAAAACATCAATAGGTTTTCCATTTTCGTCTAATTTAAATTTAACTTCTTCTCCTTCTATTATTAGAGCTCCATTCTTGATTCTTTCCTCTTCTAATTTTTTTGCTATTTTATTTAAAGTTTTTAATTCATATTCAAATTCACCTCCATTTTCTAAAATATTTTGAGCATCTTCATATGTAAATCTTTTATTAGAATTTATTATTGCTCTACCATACCATTCATTTAAAATATTTAAATCTTCATTTATAACAAATACGGCACTCATAACTAATCTATCTTGATTTTGTACAAGAGAACATAAATCATTAGATAAAACTTCTGGTAACATAGGTATTGTTCTGTCTACTAAATAAACACTATTCTCTCTTTTAATAGCTTCTTCATCCATTTTTGAATCTTCTTTTAAGAAAAAAGAAACATCAGCTATATGTATTCCTATTTGATAAGTATTATTTTCTAATTTTTCAAAACTTATTGCATCATCAAAATCTTTGGCATCATTTGGATCTATGGTAAAAGTTGTAATATCTCGAAAATCCCTTCTACCATTTATTCCATTTTCATTAATTTTTTTATCTTCTTCTGTAATACCTCTTTTATGAATAATTTCACTTTCTTTTTTAACATCATCATCATGTTCGTCAGAAAATCCTCTTTCAAGAGCAAATGCTAACATTTCTGCATTATTGTCTCCAGGCCTACCTAATACTTTTATAACTTTAGCAAAAGGAGATCTTTTAGAATCTTCCCAGCTAACAAGTTCAACTATTACTTTATCACCTTCTTTTGCATGCATTATATTTTCTTTTTTTATTATAAAGTCTGTATATGTTTTCTTGTCGTCTGGAATTAAAAAATAAATACCAGCGCTGCAACGCCTCCAT
>WBZR01000436.1_pt1 | contig 67621 bp, 41 predicted proteins | sample 5204231 | NCBI WGS metagenome assembly WBZR01 (sample SAMN12412403, study PRJNA552823) | activated sludge metagenome | isolation source: activated sludge from anammox sidestream of wastewater treatment plant... | place: USA: Virginia | collected 2017-08 | reverse complement strand
TACTTCCTTGAGTGCGACCCGGTGGAGCCGGGCGGGATGATCACGTACGATCTGACCGTGACGAACAACGGGATGAGCGACGCGGCGCAGGTGCAGGTGGTGGACCAGCTGCCGGCGGAGTTCGTGGTGCTGGACCCGGCGCAGGTGACGGTCACGTTCCCGGACGGTGTGGGGACGGGCCAGATCGTCGAGGTGCGCGACGACGGGAAGATCACGCTCCTGCTCGGCAACGATCCGTTCCGCAAGGGCCCGAACGCCGTGCCGGCACCGGCCAAGCGGCAGCTCGGGCGGATCAACGCCGGGAGCACGTACCGCGCCCGGATCCAGGTCATGGTGGTCAACCCGTGGGAGCAGATGGAGGACAAGCGCTTCGTCAACCCGATGCCGCCGTACGACAAGATCTGCGGGGCGCTGCTCCTGAACACGGCCACGGTGAGCACGATTAAGGGTCCGGCGGTGCTGCCGGGCAACGTGCCGGGCTGGCCGCTGAAGGACCAGACGCCGACCAAGGACCCCGATCTGACCAACAACACCGACACCGAGACGACGAAGATCGAGTGCCCGGCCATCCGGGTCGAGAAGACCGTGTCGTTCAACGGCCAGTGCCCGGGCACGTCCAGCCGGATCAGCGTGCCCACCGGCAAGCGGCCGACGTTCTGCTTCGCGATCACCAACGTCGGCACGACGTACCTCGACCAGATCGTGCTCGTCGACACCCTGCGGACCACGATGGGCACGATCGAGATCCATCGCGAGGTCATCCGCAGCGGCAAGACCAGCAAGATGCCGGTGGCGCCCGGTGAGACCGTGCTCCGCCAGGTCGAGATCCCGCCGCTGACGAACATGTGCGGCACGGTCTCCAACACCGTCGAGGTCACGGCCATCCCGGTCAACTCCGGGCGGACGGTCTACCCGTGCCTGTCGCCGGTGGCCCACATCGACGACTTGACGCTCGACGTGCCGTGCGGCGGCGCCGACTACCGCCTCGCCCTGCCCGCGCTGAACCCCGACACGTGCGACACGTGGCTGCAGGTCCAAAACGTCGGCGACGCGCCGACCAAGGCGCTGGTGCTCCTCTGGGGGCTGCCCGGGGCGTGCCCGCCGCAGGCGGCCGGCCCGCTGAAGCTCGAGTGCACCGGCCTCCTGCGCCCGGGCAGCGCCTGGAGCTTCCCGAGCGACCGGGTGCCGCCCGGCACGCGCAGCGCCATCGTCTACTCGTTCAACGCGACGGACGAGGTCAAGACGCCGCAAGGCAACCTCCTTCCGTTCGCCGACGTGGCGTGCCGCTCGCTGTTCCAGATCGTGGTCGGCGACGACCTGCAGTGGATCCAGTTCGACCACGCCTACCGCGCGGGCGGCACCTTCCTCGGGCCGCTCGGGAGCTTCGGGGAACAGCTCGTGCTCGACTTCGGCGCGCATCCGGGCCAGCCCGTGGCCGTCAGCGTCAACCGCACGTGCCCCGACCCGGTGGACCCGAACCGCAACGTCAGCGCCGCCTACACCGGCATCTCGTCCGACCGGCTCGGGACGTACGATCCGGTCTACGGCGGCTTCGCCTACTACGCGCCGCTGGTGTTCGCCAACAAGGGCGGGCTCAACAGCCTGATCCACCTCCAGAACCTCGGCATCGAGTGCTCGTCGCTCGAGCTGTGGTTCAAGGGCCAGGACAACTGCCTGCGGCCGATCCTCGGCGACGTGCTGGCGGTGGCGCCGGGCGAGAGCGTCGTGTTCGACCCGAACAGCGTGGTCGGGCCCGACTGGGTGGGCAGCGCGTGGATCCGCGCCAGCGAGCCGATGGCCCTGGTCATCGACACGCTCGGCCCGAACCACTTCACGAGCTACACGGGCGTGCCGGCCGATGTGTACGACGCCGACGGGTTCAGCCTGGGCAGCATGGTCAACTACGCCCCGCTGGTCTACAGCGAGCACCAGGGCTGGGACAGCGCGATCCAGGTCCAGAACCTGTCCGGCGCCACGGCGGCCAAGGTCAAGGTCTACTTCCTGGACAAGAGCGGCGACGTGATCACGACGGTGGTCGACTGGATCTGCCCGCGCGGCAGCCAGACGTTCTTCCTGCCGGTGATCAGCAACATGCCGGGCAACTGGGTCGGGCACGCGCGCGTCGAGAGCCAGGAATGGTGGACGCCGGGCACCACGCCGGTGTCGATGCCCAACATCCAGTCGGTGGTGCTGCTCGAGCGCTGGTCCGATCCGGCCCGCAGCGAGCGCCGCGAGGCGGTGGCGTACAACGCGCTGACCGAGCAGCTCGCGTTCGACTGGCAGGTCGGCAAGCTCGACGGCGGCACGCAGAGCGGCTCGGCCGTGGTCGCCGTCCCGCTGCTCGCCAAGGCCAACCGCGGCATCAGCTCGGAGCTGGCCATCACCAACCTGGTGAGCAAGCCGGGCTTCACGGACTTCGCGATTTACATCTACGACCAGAACGGCCTGCTGGACCACGTGTGCCAGAAGCTGCACGACCGGCAGGTCGAGTACATCGACCTGGCGACGTGGGGCTACGTGCCGCAGCGCTTCCTCGGCTCGGCGGTCATCTCGGCCACCTTCTGGGAGCACGAGGTCTTCAGCCCGACGGGCGGGTTCGAGCGCAACCTGGTCGGCCTGGGGGCGGTGGTGGTCGAGCGCGTCAACGGCGCGCAGAACGGCACCGACGTCCCGGGCGACGAGTCCAAGGCGTTCGAGGCGATCCCGATCTTCGACCAGTTCGTCGAGGAGCCGCGTCCGGATTGCGGCCCGTAGCCGCCGCAGGCGATCGGAAGCCGCCCGCATCCCGCGGGCGGCTTCCGGCGCTTGGCTGCGCCGCACCGAACCGCTACAATCTTGCGTTTGTCGCCGGTGGCCCGGACGGGGTCATCGGCCCGCAACGACCACGAAGGCCATCAGCGCGCGGCGCCGCCGCGGCGTACGGAGAGACACCCCATGGGCAAGTGCAACTGGTGCGGCAAGGGGCCGCAATTCGGGCAGAACCGCCCGTTCTCGCTCAAGGCGACCAACCGCCGGTTCAACGTGAACGTCCAGCCGGTAACGCTCTACAACGGCAGCCAGAAGGTGCGCGTCAAGCTGTGCACCCGGTGCATGCGGACGCTCGTCAAGACGAAGTGATCGCCTCGCGCAGGCGCCGGACCGCCGCGGCGACCGGCACCCCCGCCGCGAACACCGCCGACCCCGCCACGAGCTGGGTTGCGCCGGCGGCGACGACGCCCGGCGCCGTGTCCGCCGCGATGCCCCCGTCGACCTGGATCGCCGCGGCGTGACCCCCGCGCGCCTGCCAGTCTCGCAGGCGCGCGATCTTGGGCAGCATCGACCGGATGAACCGCTGGCCGCCGAAGCCGGGGTTCACGGTCATGATCAACACGACGTCGACCTCCGGCAAGATCTCCTCGAGCACCCCGAGCGGGGTCGCCGGGTTGAGCGCCACGCCGGCCTGGAGCCCGCGCGACCGGATGTGCTCGACCGTGCGGTGCAGGTGCACGCAGGCCTCGACATGGACGGTCAGGACGTCCGCGCCGGCATCGGCGAAGGCCTCGACGTAGCGTTCCGGCCGCTCGATCATCAGGTGGACGTCGAGCCGTGCCGCCGTCGACCGCTTGAGCGCCTCGACCACCGGCAGGCCCACCGAGATGTTCGGCACGAAGTGGCCGTCCATCACGTCGACCTGGACGGTCCGGATGCCGGCGGCCACGGCTTCGTCGACCGCCGCGCCCAAACGGGCGAAGTCGGCCGAGAGGATGGACGGCACGATCTCGACGGCGGGCGATGGCATCACGAGGCCTCCGGGTTGAGCGTGGGGACGGACGGCGGGATGGTGCGCCCGATGCGCCCGTCGACCATGCGGCTGCGCAGCTGCCCGCACCCCGCCTGGATCTCGATGCCCCGGCGCATACGGAGCGTCGTGCCGAGCCCGGCGCGCCGCAGCTCGGCCTCGAACGCCACCGCGCGCGCGTAGGGGCTGGGGCGCAAGTCGCTCCCCGCGGTCGGGTTGAGCGGGATCAAGTTGACGTGGGCGCCGATGCCGCGCAGCCGGTGCGCCAGCCGTGCTGCCTGTGCCGGATGGTCGTTGACCCCGTCGATCAGGACGTACTCGAACGTGATGCGCCGGCCACCTGCGGCCTGGTAGCGCCGGCATGCCGCGAGGATCGCCTCGATGCCGTACGTGGCATTGACCGCCACGAGCGCCCCGCGCAGCGCGTCGTCCGGCGCGTGCAGCGACACGGCGAGCCGCACCGGCAGCCCCGTGCGGGCCAGCCGGTCGATGCCCGGCACGATGCCGACGGTCGAGATCGTGATGCGTCGGGGGCTGAGACCGAAGCCATCCGGGTCCACGAGCGTCCGCACCGTGCCCCACGTGGCCTCCCAGTTGGCCAGCGGCTCGCCCATGCCCATGAAGACCACGTTGGTCAGATGCTCGTCGGCCGACGCCAGAAGCCGGGCGCACCACACCAGCTGCTCGACGCACTCGCCCTGGTCGAGGTTGCGCACGAGCCCCATCTGCCCCGTGGCGCAGAACACGCAGCCCATGGCGCAGCCCGCCTGCGTGGAAAGGCAGACCGTGTGCCGCCCGCGGGGGATCGGCGCCGCGGCGGCCGGGTCGTCGGCCGGATCCGTGTAGTGCATCAGCACGGTCTCGATCAGCTGGCCGTCGCGCAGGCGGAAGAGCAGCTTGGTGGCGAGCCCATCCGGGTTGTCGGTGCGGGCAGCCTCGGCGAGCGTGTGCAGCCTGGCCGACGCCTCGAGCCGGTCGCGCAGGTCGCCCGGCAGGTCGGTCATGGCGGCGAACCCGTCGGCGAAGCCGCGATAGAGCCAGCGCCAAACCTGGGCCGCGCGGTACCGCGGCTCGCCGATGCCCGCGACGAACGCGGCCAGCTCGGCACGGCCGAGGGCGAAGAGCGGGACGGGGTCGGGGGTGGATGGGTGCATCGTCGGGTGCGCGGGCGGCGTCGCCCAATGATACCCCAGCCGTTCGGCGGGAGGCGGTCGCGGTGAACCCGGACCCACACCCGGACCGTTGTCGATGTCGGTCGTGGCGCATCGCACGCCGGCTGCGCGTCGACCGGCCGACAGCCGCCCGCCCGGCCGGCGCCGGTTGCGCGGTGCTATGCTTGTACCCCCGTGTTGAACGCTTTGGAAGAGGTGATCCACGCCATGAACGTCAACGCCATCGCGCTGAGCGTCATCGAGAACGTCGAGCGCGTCATCGTCGGCAAGCGGCTCGAGGTCGAACGCTTGTTGATCGCGCTCCTGTGTCGCGGGCATGTGCTCATCGAGGACGTCCCCGGGGTCGGCAAGACCGTGCTGGCCAAGGCCATCGCCAAGAGCCTCGGCTGCGAGTTCAGCCGCATCCAGTGCACGCCCGACATCCTGCCGAGCGACATCACCGGCGTATCGATCTTCAACCAGAAGACCGGCGAGTTCGAGTTCCGGCCCGGCCCGGTCGTCGCGCAGATCGTGCTGGCCGACGAGATCAACCGCGCCACGCCCAAGACCCAGGCGGCGCTGCTCGAGGCCATGGAGGAGCGGCAGATCACGGTCGAGGGCCGCACGCTTGCGCTGCCCGAGCCGTTCCTGGTGCTGGCCACCCAGAACCCCATCGAGTACGAGGGGACGTTCCCGCTGCCCGAGGCCCAGCTCGATCGGTTCCTCATCCGGCTCCGGCTCGGATATCCCAGCCCGGCGGACGAGATGCGCGTGATGGACGCCCAGCGCCAGGGCCACCCGATCGACAGGCTCGCGCAGGTGGTGCGCGCCGGCGACCTCCTGGCCGCCCAGGAGGCCGTGCAGGCCGTGTACATCGACGAGCTGATCAAGCGCTACATCGTCGACATCGTCTCGGCCACGCGCGAGCACGCCGACATCTACCTCGGCGCCAGCCCGCGCGGCAGCCTCGGGCTCTACCGCACCAGCCAGGCGCGGGCCGCGCTGATCGGGCGCGACTACGTCGTTCCCGACGACGTCAAGGCCATGGCGCGCGACGTGCTGGCGCACCGCATCATCGTCAACCCGTCGGCCCGCGTGCGCAACGTCGAGGCCGAGACCCTGATCGACGACATCGTCGGCCGCCTGCCGGTGCCCGGCACCACCGTCCGGTCGTGACATCGTGAACGGGCGGTTCCTGCTCGGCGTCGGCGTCGTCGTGGCGTTCGCGGCGTTGATCACCAACAACCCGCTGCTCGTGCGCCTGGGCTACGTGCTCGGCGGCGTGCTCGGCCTGTCGGCGGCCGTCACGTGGTACTCGGTGCGCTGGGTCGAGGTCGAACGCCAGACGCGGGCGTCGCGCTCCGAGGTCGGCGGGGTGGCCGAAGAGGTGTTCCGCGTGCACAACCGCGGCTGGCTGCCCAAGCTGTGGCTCGAGGTCCGCGACCACAGCGACCTGCCGGGGCACCATGCCAGCCGCGTGGTGTCGGCGCTCGGACCGGGGCGGATGCGCACGTGGACGCTGCGCACGCTGTGCCGCCGGCGCGGCGTCTACCGGCTCGGGCCGATCACGCTGGCCGGCGGCGACCCGCTCGGCATCTTCCGCACCGAGCGCGAGCTCGAGCCGACGTCGTCTTACATCGTCTACCCGCTGACGGTGCTGCTGCGCGGTGTGGATCTGCCCACGGGCTACCTGAGCGGCGGCCAGGTGATCCGTCGGCGCGCCGAGTTTGCCACCACCAACGTCCGCGGCGTGCGTGCGTACGCCCCCGGCGACGCCTTCAACCGCATCCACTGGCCGACCACGGCGCGCCGCCGCCGCCTCTTCACCAAGGAATTCGAGCTCGACCCCATCGCGGACTTCTGGATCCTGCTCGACCTCGACCGGGCGGTGCACGTCGGAACGTTCCCGGAGCCGGCCGAGGACGCCGCGCCACTGGCCTGGCACGAGCCGCGCCCGGTGGCCCTCGACCCCACCACCGAGGAGTATGCCGTCACGGCTGCCGCGAGCCTGGCGCGGCACTTCCTCGACGCCGGCAAGAGCGTCGGCCTCATCGCCCACGGCCAGCGCCGCATCGTGGTGCAGCCCGACCGCGGCGAGCGGCAGGTCGCCAAGATCCTGGGCAACCTCGCGGTGCTGCGGGCGGCGGGTCGGGCGAGCCTCGCTCAAGTGCTGTCGGTCGAGAGCCATGAGTTCACCCGCCACACGACGCTCGTCGTCGTCACGCCGACCACCGCCGTGCGCTGGATCGAGGGCCTGCGCGAGCTGCAGCACCGAGGGGTGGCGAGCCTGGCGGTGCTGGTCGAGGCCAGCACGTTCGGCGCCGCGCCGAGCAGCCTCGGCACGGTGTCGGCCCTGGCGGCCCACGGCATCCCCTCGCGCTTGGTCAAGAACGGCGCCGACGTCGCCGCGGCCCTGACCAGCGGCTGACGCCGGCCCAGGCGCCGGGCGCCCGCGATTTCTTGCGCGCCGCGCCGGTTTCGAAGTACCCTATCTCGCCTTAAGGAGGAGAGCCATGCCCCAGACCGCCCCCGATCGCAACCTCGCGCTCGATCTCGTCCGCGTCACCGAGGCCGCCGCCCTCGCGGCCGGCCGCTGGATGGGCCGCGGCAACAAGAACGCCGGCGACCAGGCGGCCGTCGACGCGATGCGCCTCATGCTCGGCACCGTCGACATGGACGGCATCGTCGTCATCGGCGAAGGCGAGAAGGACGAGGCGCCGATGCTCTTCAACGGCGAGCGCGTGGGCACGGGGCAAGGACCGCGCATCGACGTCGCGGTCGACCCGGTCGACGGCACCACGCTCCTGTCGCTCGGCCGACCCAACGCCGTGGCCGTGGTGGCCGCCGCCGACCGCGGGACGATGTTCAACCCGGGCCCGATCATGTACATGGACAAGATCGCCGTCGGCCCGGCGGCGGCCAGCGCCATCGACATCAACGCGCCGGTCGAGAAGAACCTGCGGGCCATCGCGCGTGCGGCCCGCAAAGACCTCGACGACCTCACCATCGTGGTGCTCGACCGCCCGCGGCACGCCGACCTCATCGGCGAGATCCGCGCGACCGGGGCACGCATCAAGCTGATCACCGACGGCGACGTCGCCGGCGCCATCATGGCGGCGGTGAACGGCACCGGCATCGACGCGCTGATGGGCATCGGCGGCACCCCCGAGGGCGTCATCGCGGCCTGCGCCCTCAAGTGCATCGGCGGTGGGATGCAGGGGCGCCTCCATCCGCGCAACGACGACGAGCGGCATGCCGCCGAGGCGCTGGGCTACGACGTCGACGCCGTGCTGACGATCAGCGATCTCGTGTCGAGCGACAACGTGTTCTTCGCGGCCACCGGCATCACCACCGGCGACCTCGTCCGCGGCGTGGAGTACCACGGCGCCGGCGCCACGACGTTCTCGATGACCATGCGCTCGCGGTCGGGCACGGTGCGCTTGATCGAGGCGCGACACCATTGGGAGAAGCTGATGCAGGTCAGCAGCGTCAAGTACGACACGTCGCCACCGAGTTGACAGGTGCGGCGCGCCCCACTTATAATGGGCCGCCGTCAACCTTGGGCCGCGCGTGGGGCTCCGGCCGTGCAAGCCCCAGCACGCCCCGCCCGCCGACTCAAATCGCCGGTTTGCCAGGACCGCGCGTCGGCACCCGCCACCACCATTCCTGATCCGCCCTGCGTCTGCCTCGCCCCGGAAGGGCCCGCACCGCGCGGGCCGTCCCCGCGGGACATGCCCGGAGCGCGCGCCTTACCCCTGAAGGGGCACCTCGCGGGCCGACGAAATTGGAGTGCTTCGCCTTGCACATTGCCGAACTAGAAGCCAAGCCCGTCGACGAGCTGCGCGAGATGGCGCGGGAGTTCCAGATCGCCGGCTACAGCCGCCTGAAGAAGACCGACCTCGTCTTCCGCCTCCTGCGGGCCAATGCCGAGCGTCGCGGGCTGATCTTCGGCGGCGGTGTGCTCGAGATCATCCAGGACGGCATCGGCTTCCTGCGGTCGCAGAACCTCAAGCCCGGCAACGAGGACGTCTACGTGTCGCAGTCCCAGATCCGGCGCTTCGCGCTGCGGACGGGCGACATGGTCATCGGCCAGGTCCGCCCGCCCAAGGACAACGAGAAGTACTTCGGGCTTCTCCGGGTCGAGGCCGTCAACGGGCTCGACCCCGAGTCGACCAAGACGCGCCCGCGCTTCGACAAGCTCGTGCCGATCTTCCCGAACGAGCGGCTGACGTTGGAGACGGCGCCGAACATCATCACCACGCGCCTCATCGACCTTCTGGCGCCGATTGGACGCGGCCAGCGCGGCCTCATCGTCTCGCCGCCCAAGGCCGGCAAGACCACGGTGCTCAAGCAGATCGCCAACGGCATCACGCACAACTGCCCCGACGTGCACCTCATGGTCGTCCTCATCGGCGAACGGCCCGAGGAGGTCACGGACATGGATCGGTCGGTCGAGGCCGAGGTCTTCAGCTCGACGTTCGACGAGCCGGTCACCGACCATGTCCGCGTGGCCGAGATGGCGCTCGAACGCGGCAAGCGGCTCGTCGAGCACGGGCGGGACGTCGTCATCCTCCTGGATTCCATCACGCGGCTGTCGCGCGCCTACAACCTCGTGGTGCCGCCGAGCGGGCGCACGTTGTCGGGCGGGCTCGATCCGGCGGCGCTCTACCCGCCCAAGCAGTTCTTCGGGGCCGCCCGCAACATCGAGAACGGCGGCAGCCTGACCATCGTCGCGACGTGCCTGGTCGACACCGGCAGCCGTCTCGACGACGTGATCTACGAGGAGTTCAAGGGCACGGGCAACATGGAGCTCGTCTTGAGCCGGCGCCTCGCGGAGCGCCGGATCTACCCGGCCATCGACATCGAGCGCTCGAGCACGCGGCGCGAGGACCTGCTCCTCGAGCCCGACACCCTCGCCCGGATCTGGCTCGTCCGCCGCATGATCGACATGATGGGCGGCGGGCCCGAAGCCACCGAGGCCGTGGTTCAGCGCATGCAGAAGACCAAGGACAACGCCCAGTTCCTGGCGACCATCAACCAGGATGCCATGTAGGGGGGCGGTCCGACGAGCGTCGGTCAAGCGTGGGGTGAGCGACGGTTGGCCTGCCTGTAGCGCGCGGGCCGTCGCATGCCGCCAAGATTGACAGCGCGCACGGAACGCGGTATAAGTTTTGAATATATCATTGATGCTGCGATCAGCGTTCGATAACCGGCTACGTCACGACCACGTCCGCGCGATCTGAGCGGCGGGTCTCGTCTCCCGAGCCATCTGCCCAACGGTGATGGTTCACCGTGTGGCGAGGGAGCAGTCAAGGGGGGGAGGTTGACTACCTACCACATGCCGGGGCATCGAAAGATGATGCACGCCCAAGTCGGGCGGCGGGCTCGCGAACGGGCCGCTTTCGATGCCGACCATCCATCCCACGATCGCGCCCAAGGGCCATCCACCGCCAGCTTCACCGTCCGCAAAATCACCCTATCCGTCCCCGGCGCGGCCCGACGTGCTCCGGACAGTTGGATCGCGCGCCGCGGGCGGGCGATGGTGCGGGTGATCCGCGGCGACACGCCGATGCTGTGGCGCGTTGCCGCCCACTCGGCGGTGCTGGTGTTGACCCTTGGGGTGCTCGTGGTCTCGCGCGGGCCGTCGTTCGCCGCCATGCGCACCGAGTCCGGCGGTGAGGACCAGATCGGCTTGTGGGCGCGCCAGGCGACCGCGTTCATTCCCAGCCCGGTGCTCGACACCGTCGCGGCCGGTGGCAATCGCGAAGCCAACGACGACACCCGCCCCGGTTTCGTGTCGCCGGGCGCCATCGCCGAGGCCGACCAGTCGCTCCTACCGTGGGACAAGCCCGAGGTCCACGTCCTGAAGTATGGCGACACGCTGTCGTCGATCGCCGCCGCATACGGCATCGAACCGCTGTGGCTGCTCTGGGCGAACCCCGACATCCAGAAGAACCCGGACAACGTGGCCCTCGGCACCGAGCTGACGGTGCTGCCGATGAAGGCCGTGGTCCACATCGTCAAGGAAGGCGACACGGTCGCCTCGGTCGCCGAGACGTACGGGGCCAGCGCCGAGGACATCGTGACGTACGCAGCCAACGGCCTGGCCGAGGGCGGCGCCCTCACCGCCGGCGCGCGCGTGATCGTGCCGGGCGGCGAAAGCGACGTCCGCTTCCCGCAGCCGGTCGTCGAGATGGCGCCGCGCTCGATCCCGAGCTGGTCGCAGGAGGTCGCGGGTGTGCCGGCGGTCGGCAGCGGCAGCTTCGGCGTGGCCGCCTACGGCCGCATCACGAGCACGTTCACCCGTCGCCACCGCGCCGTCGACATCGCCAACCGCACCGGCACCCCGATCATGTCCACCGACGGCGGGACGGTCGTCGTGGCCGGGTGGTATGGCTGGGCCGGCAAGGCGGTCAAGATCGACCACGGCAACGGCTATGTGTCGCTGTACGCGCACATGTCGAGCATCAACGTCAGCCCGGGCCAGTCGGTGCAGCGCGGGCAGGTGCTCGGCGGCATCGGGTGCACCCGCGGCCGCGGCGGCTACTGCAGCGGCCCGCACCTGCACCTCGAGATCTACTTCCAGGGACGGCCGATCAACCCGTGCTCGGTGGGGGCCTGCTACTGAGCGACACGGGCGACGGACGTCGCCACGGATACGAACGTCGACGGGGGCCGAGCCATGCGGCCCCCGTCGCGCGTTTCGACGGGCCGGCGCACGGTCCGAGGGCCGTGCCGTGCTATACTGCCGCGTGAATCTCACGCGGAAAGGGAGGCCCAAGCCATGCCCGGAGCACTGGAACAGCGCGTCGTCGACGACCTGGCGGCGGCCATGCGCAGCGGCGACGACGACCGCAAGCGGACGCTCCGACTCTTGCGCGCGGCGCTCAAGAACGCCGAGATCGAGGCACGGTCGCGAGGCAAGCTTGCGGCGGGCGATGCGCTGGCGGACGACGCCGTGGTGGGCGTCGTGCAGCACCAGGCGAAGCAGCGCCGCGACGCCATCGACCTGTACCGCCAGGGCGGCCGCGACGACCTGCGGCAGCAAGAGGAGCGCGAGCTGGCGATCCTCGAGGCATACCTCCCGTCTGCCGTGCCGGTCGACGAGATCGAGCCCGTCGTGCAAGCACAGATCGCAGCGCTCGGGGCGACGGGGCCGGCCGACATCGGCAAGGTCATGGGCGCCGCGGTGCAGGCCTTGCAGGCTCGGGCCGACGGGCGTCTGATCGACCGCAAGCTCGTCAGCGACACGGTCCGACGGTTGCTCGCCGGCTGAGCCGGCGAGCTCCGCCTGCCCGCCGGCACCCGTCCATGGCCGCCGTGCCGCCGCTCGAACCACCGGTGCCCCCCCGGTCCGCCGTCCGGCTCGCCCGCTGGCGGGCACGATCGCCCGAACGCTCGGGGGTCGCGCTCGGCGCGGCCCTGGTCGTCGGGTTGGCGCTCGCGGTGGCGCTGCCGCTCCACACCGGCGCGGCGCTGGCACCCGGCGTGCCGAGCCCGCGCGACTACCAGGCCACGCGCCCGCTGTCGTACGTCAGCCGAGTGCGGACCGACGAGGCGCGCGAGGCGGCCGCGGCACAGGTGGCGCCGGTGTACGAGCTCGACCTCGCCGCCGCCGGACAGCAGGTGGCGCGGGCGCGTGCCGTGCTGCACCACGTGGCGCTCTTGCGCGCGCTGCCGGGCTATGCCGAGCCCGACGACGACAAGCGCGCGTGGCTCGGCGACATCCCCGAGCTGCGCGGCCTGTCGTCGGCGCGTGCCGACGCGCTGCTGGGGCTGGCGGAGGTCGACGGGATCGGCGAGGCCGACTGGGACGCGCTGACGGACGAGGTGGCCGAGGTGGTGGCACGGGCCATGCGGCAGCGGGTCAGCGACGCCAACCGCCAGGTGCTGCTCGATCGGCTGATCGAGCTCGTCGATCCGGGCATGGACGGTGCGCAGGCACAGTGGGTGGCGGACCTGGCCGGTCGCTTCGTCGTGCTCAACACCGTCGAGAATGTCGATCGCACGCGCGCGTTGCGCCAGGCGGCACGCGACGCCACGGCCCCGGTGCGGGTCACATACGTGCGCGGCGAGACCATCGCGCGCCAGGGCGAGCGGCTGTCGGCGGCCCAGATCGAGGCCTTGACCGAAGCGGGTCTGCAGCCGGGCGTGTTCAGCTGGCGCGCGCTCGGGGGACACGCGCTGCTGTTCCTGGCACTGGTCGGCGTCCTGGCGGCCGGCCTGGCGCGGCTGCGGCCGGGCTACTGGCGTCGAACGCGTGCGCTGGCGCTCATGACGGGCATCCTGCTGGCCTTCACGTTTGGCGCCCGCTTCGCCGTGGCCTCCGACGAGGCGCTGCTGGCGCCGGCGTTCCCGGCGGCGGCCGCGGCCATGACGGTGGCGGCGGTGCTGGGGGTCGAGACCGGGTTGTTCGCGGCGGTGCTGTTGGCGGTGGCGATCGGGCTGATCGGCGGCCCGCACCTCGAGACGACGTGCTTCGTCCTCCTCGGGGGCGCGGCGGGCGCCATCGCGCTGGCCCGGGTGGAGCGCCTCAAGACGTTCCTCTATGCGGCAGGCGTGGTGGCGGTGGTCGACCTGGCGGTGATCTACGGCTTTGCGCTCATCGGCCCGGCGGACGACGGGGTGAGCTGGCTCGAGCTGGCCGGCGTGGCGGTCGCGCACGCGGCGCTGTCGTCGGGCCTGGCGGCGCTGGGAGTGTTGGCGGCGGGGTCGCTGTTCGACGTGACGACGTCGTTCCAGCTTCTGGAGCTGTTGCGCCCCGACCACCCGCTGCTCCACGAGCTCCAGATCAAGGCGCCGGGGACGTACCAGCACTCGATCGTCCTGGGCAACCTCGCCGAGGCGGCGGCGGTGGCCATCGGGGCCGACGCGCTCTTGGTGCGGGTGGGAGCCTACTACCACGACATCGGCAAGACCGGGCGGCCGTACTTCTTCGTCGAGAACCAGCTCGGGGTGTTGAACCCGCACGACGGTCTCGACCCGGGCGCGAGCGCGCGCATCGTCATCGACCACGTGACCGAGGGCGTGGCGTTGGCGCGGCAGCATCGGCTGCCGGCGCCGGTGATCCGGATCATCGAGCAGCACCACGGGACGCAGCGGGCCGAGTACTTCTACCACCGGGCGGTGAGCCAGGACGGGCGCGCCGAGGGGGTGGACCCGGCGGCCTACGCCTACCCGGGCCCGCGGCCGCAGTCGCGCGAGGCGGCGATCGTCATGCTGGCGGACGCGGTCGAGGCGACGGTGCGGGCCGAGAGCCCGCAGTCGGCGGCGGAGATCGACGCGCTGGTGCACCGGCTGATCCAGCAGCGGGTCGAGTCGGGGCAGCTCGAGGACAGCGAGCTGACGCTCGGCGACCTGCGGCGGATCCGCCGCGCGTTCGTCCGCACGCTGCGCACGATGTACCACCCGCGGGTGCAGTACCCGGCGGGCGTGGCGTCGGCGGGCGGGACCGCGGCGGCGACGTGACGCGGCCGATCGTGCTGCACCACACCCCCGGCTGCGGGACGGCGGCCGAGGCGGACGCGGCGGTGCGGGCGCTGGCGGGCGCCATGGACGCCCTGGGCATCGACGCGGCCGCCGAGGTTGCGCTGGTGCTGACCGACGACGCCGAGCTGCGCCGGCTCAACCTGGCGTTCCGAGGCCTCGACAAGCCGACGGACGTGCTGTCGTTCCCGTCGGACCCGGACGACCTGCCGCCGGGGGAGCCGCCGTACCTCGGCGACATCGTGATCTCGGTGGCGTACGCGGCGGCGGGCGCGGCGCAGGCCGGCCATCCGCTGGCGCGCGAGCTGTGCCTGCTGGCGGTGCACGGGCTGCTGCACCTCGTCGGCCACGAGGACGCGTCCGAGGCCGGGGCGGAGGCGATGCGGCGGCTGGAGGTCGAGCTCGGGGTGCGGGCGGCGGAAGACGGGTGAGCGGGGGCCCGCAGAGGCTCGGGCCAGGGGGCCGGTCGAGGCCCCCCGGCCTCCGTGCGCATGGCGCGACCCGCTCGCGGATCGCGGCCCGGGCGCCTACTGGACCGTGATCTCCTTGACCATCCCCTTGACGGCATGCGGCGCGCCGTCGGCGGCGTCGGGCACGAAGCAGATGAACATGTAGCGGCCCGGCTCGAGGTCCAGCGTGACGAAGCCGCTCGCCCCGAGGCTGAGCGGCCCCATCCCGCCGGCGGCCGTCACCGGCGGCGGCCCGCTCGGCGGCGGCTGTTGGGACATCGCCTCGACGAAGTCGGCCGCGGTGACGCCGTCGGCCAGCCGCATCACGATCGCCTCGTGGAGCTGCGGTCCTTGGTTGACGACCTTGATCGTCTGCTCGCCGGCCGCCAGCGTGCCGGACATCTCGAAGCTGTAGTCCGCCAGGTCGAGGGTGACGTCCGCGGCGGGAGCGGTCGCGACGGTCTCGGCTTCCGTCACGGCGAGCGCGCGGAGCATGCCCTTGGCCACGTCCGGGGTCTGCTCTCCCGGCGCGGTCTCGAACGACAACAGCGCATACTGGCCGGGTGCGAGGTCCAGCACGGCGCTGGCGCGCCCTCCGGGCGCGATGCCCCCGATGCCGCCCGGGAACGTCAGCCATTCCGGGATCCCGGCCGAGCCGTCCGTCGCCGCGCCGACCGCCGCGGCGACGTCGTCGAGCGTCTTGTCGGCGGGGAACCCCATGAAGAGCAGCGCATGGGCCTGCTCGCCGGCGTTGACGAGCTCGATCTCGGTCAGGCCGCCCGAGATGGACTCCGGGCCGTCGTACGCGTACTCGGTGGCGGTGAACGTCACCGGGGCCCGCGCGCCGGCCCCGCTGTCGTCGGTCGGCCCGCAGGCCGCCAGGCCGGCCACACACGCCACGGCCGTGCCGGCCATGGCCCATCGGAATCGTCGCAGCCGCATCTGTCGTCTCCTTGCCCAGGTTCGCTGAGGTGCGTGCCGCCCACCGGCGGCCGCGGGTGCGTACGGTAGCGCAAAGGGCAGCGCCTGTAAAGCACTTCGGGGAGGCCCGCTTGCGGGGACGCGTCGATCCCGAGAACTTCTTTGGCTATCGCAGTCGACTTCTTTGGCTACCGCGGTTGACTTCTTTGGCTGGCGCGATCGACTTCTTTGCTTATCTCCGACCGCGTCTACCGCTGTCTCCGACCCGTTCTAGCCGTATCGCCGTGGTGTTCTTTGGCTGCTCCCGCACCCACCGGCTCGACCGCACCCGCACGGCCCAGCGGCGGCGCCAGGAGCAGCAGCGCCAGCAGCGCGGCGCGCTCCGCCATCCGGTCCAGCCGGACGTGCTCGTGGCGTGCGTGCGCGCCGTCCCCGACGGCGCCCAGGCCGTCGAGCGTCGCCGTGAACTGGCTCGTGATGTTGCCGTCCGACCCGCCGCCGACCGCGGTCTCGGCCAGGTCCAGCCCCAGCGCCCGGCCCGCCGCGTGTGCCGCCGCCCACAGCCGGCGGTTGGCCGGCGTCCGCTCCATCGGGCGCCGCCCGATGCTCCCGGTCACCGTGAGCGAGACCCCCGGCACCGTCGGCGCCAGGCCGAGGATCGCCGCCTCGACCGCCCGCGCGTGGCCCATCGTCGGCACCCGCACGTCCACCGCCGCCCGCGCTTCGGGCGCCACCACGTTGGAGCGCAGCCCGCCCTCGATCACCCCGACGTTCACGCTGACGCCGCTGGCCGGGTCGTTGAGGTCGTGCAGGCGCCGGATCACGTGCGCCAGCTCGAGGATCGCGCTCGCCCCGCGCTCCGGCTCCAGCCCCGCGTGCGCCGCCCGACCGTGGGCCACCACCTGGAACGCCCCGATCCCCTTGCGGGCCGTCTTCAGCGCGCCCGCCTCGCCCGCGCCGGGCTCGAGGATCAGCGCCCGGTCCGCCAGCCGCGCCAGGCGCGCGATGTGCCCGCCCGACTCGCGGCTGCCGATCTCCTCGTCGGCGTTGATCAGCACCACCGGCGCCACCGCCGGCGCGAGGTCCAGCGCCCGCAGCGCCTCGAGCGCGAACACCATGATCGCCAACCCGGCCTTCATGTCGAAGACCCCCGGGCCCGCCATCACCGGCCCGCGCACCTCGAGCGGCATCGTGTCCAGCGTCCCCAGCGGCCAGACCGTGTCGGTGTGCCCGACCAGGAGCTGGCATGCCGCCGGCCGCCCCGGCGGGCGCGCGAACACGAACCCACCCGTCCGCCGGCCGGGGTAGACGCGCGTGCGCAGCCCTACCGCCTCGAGCCGCGCCGCCACGAGGGCCTGCACCGGCCGCTGCGACTCCGCGACGTGCGACGGCGACTCCGCCGCCACCAGCCGGGCCAGCCAGTCGGCCATCTCGGCCTCGCGCGCGCGCAGGTGGTCGAGGATCCGGCCGGCCGGCGCGCCGTCGGCCGTCGTGCGGTCCGCCGCCCCGTCCGCCGGCCCGCCGATGCCGGCCCGGCCCCCGCCCCCGCTCCCCGTCACGCCGCCACCGTCAGCGCCACGTCGTCGCCCATGGCAAGAACACGCGCCGGACGTCGCCGACCAGGAGCGTGACCGTCGCCGTGCCGGTGGCGCCCGCGCCGTCCGTCGCGGTCGCCGTCACGACGTGGATGCCCGCCGGCAGCCCCTCGGCCAGCGTGAGCCGCCCGCCGCTCGCCGTCAGCCCGACCGAGCCGATGCGCCACGTCAGCCGGCCGTCGGCGAGCAGCCCGTCCTCGGGGTCCACGCCCGTCGCCGCCAGCACCACCGACTGGCCGGGCCGGAGCTGCACCAGCGCGTGGCCGGCCACGTCGACCCGCGGCGGCAGGTTGGGCAGCCGCCCGAGCGCCAGCCGCCGGACCGCCGACTGCGTGCCGGCCGTGGCGACGACTTCGAGCAGCCCGTTCGCGCTGCCGGGCAGCGCCCGCCGGTCCACCGGGATCTGCGCCGCGCGCGACTCGGCGACGATCTGCCGCCACGTCTGGCCGCCATCGGCGCTGTAGCGCACCCCCGCCGCCGGCGCGCCGCGACCGCCCGTGGTCTCCCAGACCACCGTCAGGCGGTGCGGGTCGCGCGCCGTGGGCGGCAGCACGGCCGCTTGCAGCTTCAGCGGCGGCGTCGCCGCCCGGTCGACCGCCATCCGGGCCAGCACGCGGCCGTCGGCCGTCAGCACCACCTCGGCCGCGCCCGACAGCTGCGGCACCGCCATCCCGAAGCCGGCCGCGCCGAGGTCGCCGCGGCCCGCCACCATGGCCATCGGCTCGAAGGCGTGGCTGAAGCGCGTCCGGTCGGCGTCGTCGCGCAGCTCGACCCGGTAGCGCCCGGTGCCGGCGGGGGCACCGGCGACCGAGGCCGGCGCGGCGTCCGCCAGCGCCTCCAGCGCGTCGAGCGTGCCCGACTTGCCGCCGCCCGCGACCGTGCCGGAGACCAGCCACGCCGGGCCGCGGGTGGCCGAAGCCGCTTGCGGCGCGTCCGCGTCCCCCCGGGTGCCGGCCTGGCTGAGCCGGTCGTAAAGCCGGCCGTAGTGGTAGTCCGACACCCACGTCGGGTCGCAGTCGCTCATGAAGTCGAAGCGCGTCGGCGGCATCGGCGCGAGGCCGAGCACGTCCAGCCCCACGTGCCCGATGATGCCGCCCGCGTAGGGATAGGCCGGGTCGACGCCCGCCACGTCCGTCCCGCTGCACGCCACGCGGTGCAGGCCGAGGGCCAGCCCGATCGCGCGCGCCGCGGCCGTCGGGCGATCGGCCGGGCCGGCCGCCACGCCCCCACCGCGGAACGCGAGCGTGCCGCCGCCGGCCTCGGCCGGCAGCACGCCGTAGTAGATCGGCACGCCGCGCGCGGCGTCCGCGCCGAGCCCGTCGGCGCCGGGGGCGCCGGCCACCCACAGCTGGTCGGGATGCTCGCGCAGGCGCAGCTCCGACAGCGCCTGCAGGAGCCCTCGTTGGCCCGACGCGCTGGCCAGCGTGCCCTCGAAGCGCAGCGGGGCGTGCAGGCCGATGTCGACGCCCGGGACCGGGTAGAGCCGCTGCAGCCAGCCCATGCCGAGCAGGTCCGCGCGGTCGAGGTCGGGCCGCGCGACCGCCCCGATGCCGCCGGGCTGGACCTCGACCGGCACGACCACGACGTGCAGCGGCGGCACCGGTCGGAACGTCACGATGAGGTCCGGGCTGCGGTTGTCGGAGTAGTCGTACTCCTGGATCGCGCGCTCGGGGTTGAGCTCGACCCACAGCGTCACCTCGCCCTCGGCGACCCAGGCCTCGGGCAGGAGGAAGTTCAACGTGTCGTCGAGCCGGAGCGGGTCCGGCGCCGGCGGCACGGTGACGGCCCCGCCGGCATGGAACGGCGCCAGCGGCGCGCCGGGCAGCGGCAGGCCGTCGCGCACCCCGTGCAGCCGACCCGTGACCCCGGGCACCGGCCGGTTGCCCCAGCCGAGCGCGACGTTGACGCGCACGAGCGTGGCCCGGCCCGCCACCAGCGGGATGCTCGAGAACGCCTGCTGCACGGCCTGGTTGATCTCGACGTCGCGCACCGACAGGTTCGGCAGCGCCGCCGTCGGCGGCGCTGCCGTCGTCGCGGTCGCCGACGGCGGCACGCGGGTGGCCGACGGCGTCGCCGTCGACGGCGCGGTCGGTGTCGCGGTCGCCGACGGCGGCACCGGCGTCTGGGTGGCGCTCGCCGCCACCGTCGGTGTTGCCGTGACCGTCGCGGGCACCGGGGGAACGGTCGGCGTGCCGGGCGTGCCCGGTTCGGCCGAAGGTGTGCCGGTAGACGCGATCGGCGCCGTGGCCGGCGTGTCGGTGGCCGGGGCGGGCGCGGTGGGCGTCGGCGAGTCGGTCGCCACCGCCGTCGCCGGCACGCTCGTGATCGACGCCGCAGGCGTCGCGGTGGACGATGCGGACGGTGTGGCCGTGGCGGTCTCCACGGGCGACGGCGTGGCCGTCGACGCGGGCGTCGTCGCGACCGCGGTGGCCGGCGCCGTCGCCTTCGCCGTGGCGCTCGGCGGCACGTCGGACGGGCGCGTCGGTCCGGCCGTGGGCGTCTCGAACCACGTGCCCACCCGCACCTGGCGCAGCTCGGCCTGCCGATCGGGCAGGTTGTCGGGGTAGTGGAAGAGCACCCCGGCGAGGCCGGCCAGGCCGCCCAGCGCACACGCCGCCTTGACCTGGACGCGCAGCGTGTCGCCGGCCGGCACGTCGAGCGACTGGTCGATGCCGACCACCCGCCCGCGCGGATCCGCCAGCTCGAGGCACGCCATCGCGGGCTGGTCGAACGTGAAGGCCTGCCCGCGCCGCATGCCGTCCGGCGCGTAGTCGCGCCCCTGGTAGCCCGGCTGGAGCGGGAAGTCGTCGACGGCGTCGACGGCCATCACGGCGAAGTCGAACACCGCCTTGCCCTTGTCGAGGTCCACGCCGATCTCGCGCGCCGGCAGCCGGAGAATGGCCGTCGACGCGTCGAGGTCGTACGCCTGGGGCCAGCGGCGCGGCGCCACGCGCTGGAGGTCCGGCTCGAGCGTGCCCGGGCTCACCGGCGCGTGCGTCACCACCCACTGGCCGGGCGCGAGCTGCCGGTCGAGCTCGTTGGCGGGATGGTTGAACACCACCTGGTCGAAGGTGCCGTCACGCTCGAGGTCGACGTAGACGCGGTACTCGACCTCCGCCGGGATGCGTTGCGGCGCCCGGGTGTGGATGGCCCACGCGATGAGCGGCTCGTTGCCGTCGCCCTTGTCGGCCCGGCGGCCGAACCGCACGCCGACGGCGTCGATGTCGACCCGCTCGGGGAAGCCGTCGACGACGCTCGACTCGGCGTTGTCGGTGCCGCCGAGGTAGAACGGCGACACCGTCCCGTCGATGCCGCAGCCGTTGCGCCAGGCCAGCGTCTGCCGCTCCTCGGGCTCGAGGAACACGAGCGGGTCGCCCGCGGTCGCCGCGACGCAGGTGTGCCGCCGCGGCAGGACGTGGAAGGGCACGCCGACCCGGTCGCCGCCGACGATCGGGCGCCCGTTGCCGTCGACGACCGCGACGCCGACCCAGCCGTCGACCTCGAGGCGCTGCAGCGCCGCCTCGTTGCGCATCGCCTCGGCACCGCGCAGGTCCCACGCGCGCAATGCCTTGGGTTCCACGGTCAGCTTCACCTCGATGCGCCCCTCGCTGCCCGCGGGGACCGTCAGCCGCTCGGGTGCGAACGTCAGCCGGACGCCCTGGCGATCGTCCTCGTCGGGAAAGGCGAGGTCGGCCGTGGCGCCGTACGACTGGGCTCGGTTGGCGAGGTTGCGCACCCGCAGCGTGCGCGTGACCACCACCGGCTCGTCCCGCACGTGCACGTGCCCGAAGCCGAGGGCCGCCAGGCCGTGGTCCGACCGCACGAGCGTGGTGCCGGCCGCGCTGCGCAGCGCGTTGACGCGCCCGCTGCCCTGGCGCATCACGGCGGCCAGCGGCCCGGTGTCCTGGCGGACGATGTGCACGACGGGGTCGGCGTAGTTCATCACCAGCGCCCCGATGTCGGCGCCGCCGAGCGCCAGCTTCTGGGCGTGGTTGCGCTGCCAGAGGATCGCCGCGGTGCCGGCCACGGCCGGTCCGGCCATCGACGTGCCGCTGAGGTTGAGCGCGTCGTCGCCGCTGCCGACCAGGGCCGACCGCACGTTGGTGCCGGGCGCCGTCACCTGCGGCTTGATGCCGGCGTCGAAGCGCGCCGGCCCGCGGCTGCTGAAGTCGCTGATCGTGTCGGTGAGGTAGGTCTTCTCGAACGTGCCGAGCGTCATGTTGACGGTGACGCCGTCCATCAGGAGGTCGCGCAGCTCGATGCCCGGCTGGCGGTCGATCATCACGGCAGGGATGCCCGGCCGCAGGTGGCACGGCGAGGCCGTGCCGCAGGTCATGATCGTCTTCTGCGAGCCGTCGGTGAACACCACCACCGCCACGGCCCCGTACCGCTCGGCGTTGGTCACCTTCTCGTAGAAGTCGCAGTCGCCGCGCTCGACGAGCGCCACGCGCCGTGCGACGTCCTGGATCGGCCGGCTCGGCTGGTTCGCGCCGGTGTTGCATGCCGTGCCGTACCACGCCAACGTGCTGCGCACCGGGCCGGTCGACACGAGGGTGGGCAGCCAGTCGCGCGCGCCCTCGATGGCGTCGAAGTCCTTGGTCGACACGCGGCCCTGCTCGCTCCACCCGGCTGTCACGCGCAGCTCGAGCTCGCCCGACGGGACGGAGCTCGCGACGCTGAGGGCGAGGTCGGCGGAGCTCGGCGAGTTGACGACGTACGGCAGCGCCCCGGCGTTGCCGGCCGACGCCACCACCGTCACGCCGGACGCCACGGCGGTGTCGACCGCACGGTTGATCTCGACCATGTGGCTGGACCAATCGGCGCCGAGGCTCATGTTGATGACGTCGATGCGCCCCTCCGGCGCGTTCCCAGGCACCGGCAGCCCGAGGTTGTGCCGGACCACCCACTCGATGGCGCTGATGGCCAGGTCGGTGGTGACCGGGGCGCCCACCGGATTGCCGAAGATCTTGAGCGCCACCAGGCTGGCGCCCGGCGCCACGCCCGCCGCAAGGTGGGGCGTCTCGACGCCGGCGACGATGCCGGCGACGTGCGTGCCGTGCCCGAGGTCGACGGGGTCGAGCGGGTCGTCGTCGGGCTGGGGCGTGCGGTGGCACGCGTTGCCGCCGGCGTCCGGGCATGCCGGCGAGTACCGCCACCCGGCGAAGTCGTAGCCCCCGACGACCTTGGCGGTCGGGAAGCTCCCGGCCTCGACGCGGTTCTCCTCGTTCAGCTCGTAGGCCTCGACGGTCCCGGGACCGCCGAGCGCCGCGTGCGTGTAGTCGATGCCGGTGTCGATGACCGCGACGGTGACGCCCCGGCCGTCGAACCCGAGCTGCGCGGCCGCCTTGTCGGCGCCGATGGTGCGAACCACGTCGCCGACCGCCGGCGCGAGCCGCGGCGCACGCGTCACGGCCGCCACCCCGGGCAGCTCGGCGACCGCGGCCGCCGCGTCCCGCGAGGCGTGCACCACCAGGCCGTTGTAGGCGACCTGGTAGCGGTCGACGACGGTCCCGCCGAGGTCGACGACCGCACGGGCGACGCCGTCCTGGGCGGCCGCGATGCCGCGCCGCCGGGCCTCGAGTTCCGGCGCGGCGTCCGTCGCGTGGCCCGACGGGCCCGTGGCCGGCGTGCCCGCGGCGTGGATCTCCCACAGGGTCGGCCCGCTCAGCCGGACGATCCAGCTCAGCGCGGGGGCGGCTTCGGCCGGCGCGGCGGATGCCAGGGCGCCCGCGGCGCCCACCGCCAGCAGCACGGCGGGGAGTCCGGCTGAGCGGCGCGAGGCTCGGGACGAATGCATGGGTCTCCCGGGACGGTCACGGTGGCCACACGCGTGGGGCGCGCTAGGCGGGTTGCCGGCGACCCTTGGGCCGCCGGCGCGACGGATGGGCGATGTCGGAGCGCGATGCGAGCGACGACGCGCTGGTCACCGGCAACGGCACGGCGAGCGGATCCGCGCACGCCACCGGCGGCCACCGTGGCTTGTGGCCTGTCGATATTATATGACGTGCCAGTCGGATCGACGTGACGGTGGATTTGCGGGCCGTGGGGCGAGGCGTCGTGGGAGACCGGGCGGCGCGGTGCGCGGCGACGACGCGAGGGGGGCGGCGCGCCGCGGCCCCCCTCGCGTCCGGCTCACCGCAGCGGGTGCTGCTTGAGCACCAGCGGCGCGTAGATCGGGTGCCGCGGCGCCGGCCCGGTCGGCGTCCGGGTCGGCGTGGCCTGGCGCGTCGCGCTCGGGGTCGGGCTGACGCGCGTCGTCGCCGTCGGCGTGGCCGTCGGCGGCGGCTCGTACGGGTTCGGCTCGAAGGTCGTCGTCAACACGTAGTCGCCGAACGTGTCGAGCTCGTTGGAGGCCACCACCCAGTAGAAGCCCGACGGCATGCGCAGCTCGAGGCGCGCGTCGAGGTTGACCGCGCTGATGTTCGCGTTGTACGCCAGCTGGTTCCAGCGCAGGTCGTACAGCGTCAGCTCGGGGTCCAGCCCGAGGGCGCGGTACTCGATCTCCATCAGCCCGTTCTGCGGCACGTGCAGCCGGTAGACGTCGACCGCCGACGTCCCGAAGCTGCCGACGGGCAGGTCGAGCAGCCGGCAGTCTTCGGCCTCCGAGAGGTCGCCGTCGTGCCGACCGTCGACCGGCAGGACGGTGGACGGGCACGGCTGCGCCACCGGCACGGGCGTGAACGCGCTGATCAGGCGGTAGGCGCCGCTGTTGGCGAAGATCGGCGTCGTGGCGTGCACGATGTAGTCGCCGGCGGGCAGGAGCACCTCGAGCTCGGCGTTGATGTCGCCGCCGGCCGGGTTGCGGTCGTCGTTGTACGCGATCGAAGCGTAGCCGTCGGCGGTGAAGACCTCGACCCAGGCGTCGAGGGCCGTCGCGTTCATCCGGAGCTGCAGGGTGCCGCGCTGGGCCAGGCGGAGGCTGTAGCGGTCCGTCAGCTTGTCGGTGGCCGAGGCGGGTTGGACGTCGAAGACGCGGCAGTCGCCCGCGCCCAACGTGCCGTTGACGGTGGCCGAAGGCTGGAGCGGCTGCAGCGCGCACGTCGCCGGCGCGGGCTCGGGCGTGAACGTCAGCTTGACCTCGTAGGCGCCGGACTGGGGCCGCGCGCCGAGCGACGACGCGACGAGGCTGTAGTCGCCGGGTGCGAGCGCCATCTCGAGCAGGATGCCGCCGGGCTGCGTGCCGTAGGCGACCATGGTGCTGCCGGCGTTGAGCACCGCCAGGAACGGGTCGGGGACGGCGCCGGTCATCTCGGCGGAGAGCCGCCCGCGCTGCGTGGCCTTGAACCGATACACGTCGGCCCGGTCCTGGCTGCTGTTGACGTAGACGTCGGCCAGCGTGCAGTCCGAGAGCGCGAGCTCGCCGGACACCGTGCCGCTGGGGCCGAGGAGGGTGTTCACCGTGCACGGGTCGCCGTCGGCCTGGAACGCGAGCTTGAGGTTGTAGCCGCCGTCGCGCGGGGCTTCACCGGCCCAGCTCACCGCCAGGATGAACACGCCGGGGATGAACGACACCGTGCGGCCGAGGCCGATGTCGCCGGCCGGGGCGGTGATCGGCGCGACGGCCGGCGCGTACGACCACTTGAGGATGCGCAGGCTGGGGCGGAAGTCGGTGGCCAGCACGTCGATCCGGTACAGCCCGGTCTGCGGGACGACGACCTGGTAGAGGTCGACGGGCGCCTGGTCGTAGCCCCCACCGGGCAGGAACGGCGTCCGGCAGTCGGTGGACTCGAGCTTGCCTTCGATGCTGCCGTCGAGCGCCACCGCCTGGGGCGTGCACACCGCGTCGGACGCCGTGAACGACGCCGACAGGCTGAAGTCGCCGGAGGCGGTGAGCCGCGAGCTGAGGAGGATCCAGTACGTGCCCGCGGCCAGGTGCGCGGTGGCCTCGATCGGCGCGCCCGTCGCGTCGGTCGCCACCAGGGCGGCGTCGAGGTCGGGGTTGAGCACCGCCATGAAGCCGATGTAGCCGTCGGGCGTGTAGGCCAGGTCGAGCGACCCGTTCCGCGGCACCTCGACCGCGTAGAGGGCCACGAAGCTGTCGCGGAACACGTCGTCGAGCACGTCGAACAGGCGGCAGTCGCCGGGGCCGAGGTCGCCCGTGGCCTGGGTGTCGAGCGCCAACGGCGTGGGGGTCAGGCAGCCGGCGGGGGCCGGCTGGGGCTCGAACTGCGAGGTGATCTGGTACACGCCCTGCCCGTCGGCGTTTTCGGCCGCGGCCGCGATGACCAGCACGTAGGTTCCCGCGGGCAAGACGACGTCGATGCGTGCGGTGCCGCCCGCGGATTGCGCCGCGTCGATCACGAAGTAGAGGTCGTCGACCAGCGCGACGTACGGCTTGAACTCGCCGGGCGGCACCGAGATCGTCAGCCGGCCGCGTTCCGTGAGGGTGACCACGTACTGGTCGGCCAGCGACGGGATGTCGACGTCGATGAGCTGCGGGAGGTGGCAGTCCGAGGTCCCCAGGACCCCGTCGACGTCCGACCCGATGGGCAGCGGCTGCGGCGGGCACGTCACCGCCGTGGTGGCGTCCCTGTCCGCGGCGCGTGCGGTTCGCGCGGGTGCCGCGGCGTCGGGCACCGCGCCCGCGCCCGGGCCGAGCATGCGCGCGAGGGTCGCCCGGTCGATGGCGCCCTCCGGCGCGGCCAGCGCGGCGGGGTCGATCGCGGCGGGGCCGGCGTCGCGGCCCGGCGCGAACACCTGGACGCCGGGGGTGACATCCCCCGGCGCGCGGACGGCGCGGGGCGCCTTGACCTGCGCCGTGGCGCCGCGCAGGCCGGGCGTGGCGGCGCTGTCGCCGGGTGGCGCGGGCTCGCGGGACGGTCCCGCGACGGCGACCTCGGCCATGAGTCGTGGCGGGTGCACGTCCGACGCCGATCCGACCGCCAGCGCGGCCAGCGCCGCGGCCGACATCCACCGGATGCAGTGCTTGATCATCGTCGCAGTCCTCCTGGGCGGGGTGAGGGGACGCCACGGCTGCCGCCCGGCGATGGAGCGCGCCGACCGGCCGCACGACGTGCCTGACAGATGTAGCATAGCCCCGAACCGGCGGGCTTGTCCACCTTAACCCGCGCTCGGGGTGGTTTCGGACCCCGCGGCTCAGCCGAGCGCCCGCAACGCCTCGGCCGGGCGGATCAGGCCGTGGCCCCAACGGTTGTCGGGGCGGCGGCGGTGCCCGCCGGGGTGCCAGGCGGTCTCGCGCAGCGCGCGGGCGATCAGGTCCGGCGATGCTTCGGGGTGGGCGGCCATCAATAGAGCCGCGGCGCCGGACACGTGCGGCGCCGCCATGCTGGTGCCATCCATGAACGCGTACGCGTGGGTGCCGTCGGGCAGCGGCGTGGGCGGGATGCAGGCGTACACCTGGGCGCCCGGCGCCACGACGTCGGGCTTGGTCACGGCTGCCGCGCGGTCGCCCGGGAACACCAGGCTGGCGCCGCCGCTGAAGAACGCCACGCCCGGCCGGCCGCGCGGCCGGCGCTCGACGGCGCCGACGCTGAAGCCGTCGGGGGCGTTGCCGGGCGAGCTGGTGTTGCCGTGGTTGTCGTTGCCGATCGACACCACCGGGAGCACGCCGTAGTCGGCCATCAGCATCGCGAACAGCCGGGTGAACAGCGGCTCGTAGTAGCTGAACCCGAGCGACAGGTTGAGGATGTCGGCGCCGTGCTCGACCGCCCAGGCGATGCCTTCCATGATTGTGCGCAGCGTCGCCGTCCCGACCAGCACGCCGGCCACCAACAGGCGCGCTTCGGGCGCCACGCCGATGGCCACGCCCTCCTCGGTCCGGCCGCCGGCGATGGTGCCGCACACGTGCGTTCCGTGCTGGCCGCCGTCGAACATCGGCTCGGCGCGGATGCGCCGCCCCAGCGGGTCGATGACCGTGCTCGCCGCCACCCGTCCGGCCAGCGCGGGATGGTCGGCGTGCACGCCGGTGTCGAGCACCGCCACGTGGATGCCCGCGCCGCGCGTGGCGCCCCACACGGCCGGCGCGTCCATCGCCTCCAGGCCCCACGTCACGCCGCGGCGGGCCTGGGCGCGGCGCAGCGCTCCGTAGGCGACGGCCGTGGGGCGCATGAGCCGCACCGGCTGGTCGGGCAGGACGGCCACGACGTCGGGCTGGCGCGCGAGCAGCGGGAGCGTGGCCCGGGTCACCTCGACGCGCGCCACGGGCAGGGCGCCCATGGCGATGGGCTCGACCGCCAGCGGCGGGCCATGCGGATCGGCGCGGCGTGCGGCCGAAAGGTAGGCGTCGAACAGCCGCGCCTCGACGGCCTGTCCGGCGGCGGCGAGCGCCTTGACGTGCTCGAGGCGCAGGCCGAGCGCGCGGAGCCGACCGCGCGGGCGCGATGCGTCGACGCGCGCGCCGCGGTAGATCACCACGGCCTCGCGCCGATCGTGCGGCCCGCCGGCCGCGAGGAACGGCTCGAAGGCCGGCGAGAGCTTGGGATGGTCCGGCAGCGTCATGCGGTGGGCTCCCCATGGCCGGCCACGGTGGGCGCGGCGGAACGCAGCACACGGCGGAGGGCAGCCTCGGCGGCACGGTGGCCGGGACCCGTCGGCCGCCCGTCCACGGCGCGCTGCGCCAGCGCCGACAGCACCAGCCTGGCGTCGGCGGCCGCGGCGCGCGTCCGGGCGTCCCGCGCCAGCGCCGCCAGGAGGTCGTCGGGTCCGTAGCGGTGCACGAGGTAGAGGATCCCGGAGCAGTCCGCCGCCCTGCGGCCGCGCAGCCGGCCGGCCAGCGCTACGGCGTCGACGGCCTCGGGGTGGGCGAGCAGCCAGGCGAACGCCGCCGTGCCCGTGCCGCCGACGCAGAGGTGGGCGACCGGCGCGACGGCTTCCGGCGGCAGCCCCTCGAGCGACGTGTCGCCCGGCAGCCGCGCCACGCGGTCGACGACGCGCAGGCACAGCCCCTCGTCGGCGCGCACCGCCGGCGGCGCGGCCGCCCACGTGTCGGCGATCACCGCGCCGAGGCGGCGGTCGCCGGGCGCGTGCAGCAGGTGCTCGATCATCGCACGGGCCGCCGGCACGTCCGACAGCCCGCAGCACAGCGGGACGACGCCCCGCCAGCGCGGATCGGTCGGGGCGCGCAGCAGCATCGGGATGTCCCAGCCGCGGCGCAGGCCGTGGACCACGGCCTGCGCCGCGAGGTGGTCGTGCACGGCGTCGTGGGCGAACCCCACCGTTCCCCGCCGTCGGTCGACCACGACGCCGGCGCGGCGGGCGTGGTCGACCAGCGCGGCGCCGCGGCCGGGTGCGCCGAGCACGGTCGCGGCGATGCGCCGTGCCGTGGACACCGGGAGGTCCGGCCGCGCCGCGGCCCGCGCCGCCAGCGCCACGGCCGCGCACGCCCGGAGCGCGGGGGCGACGTCGGCGTCCACGCCCGCGCCGTTGGGGGCGACGTCGGCGGCGCCGGGCCTTGCCGCGCGGCGCAGCATGGCCTCGACGCCGCGCTGGACCAGCCCGACGCGGTCGCGCGGGAGGTCGCGGTCCCCGGCGTCATGGGCCAGGCAGATGGCGGACAGCCAGAGCGGCCGGCGCGCCAGGCCGAGGATGTCGGGGTGCCGGGCACATGCGTCGAAGACGGCGTCGCCGTCGCGGCGTCCGGCCCGCCGGGCGTCGACATCGGGCTCGCCGCGCGCGAGCCGGGCGGCCGTGCACCACCGCGTGGCGCCGGCATGGACCCGCGCGTCGTCGAAGGCGTCGAGGTGCGCCACGGCGAAGCCTGCGGCGAGCGCACCGCCCGGCGCACCCGTACCCGGTCCGGTCGCGACCACGTAGCGGCAGTCCGGGTAGCGTGCGACGAGGTCTGCCAGCCACGCCGCGGGGTGGGGCAGGGCGGCGGGATCCGCCGCGCCGCCGTCGCCCGCGGCGGGCTCGCCGCGGGCGTGGTCGCCCAACGCGTCGACAGCGTCGACCCCGTCGATCAGGACGAGCGCGCGGCCGGCCTCGAGCTGGCGCTCCACCCACCCGCGCGGCATCGGGCGTGCCACTTCGAGGGCCGCGACCGCGCGCGCCACCGCGGTGGGCCCATCGCTTGCCCGGGTCGGGGGCCCGGCCCACCCGTCGGTGCCCCACGGGGGGATGCGCAGCGGAATGGCCTGCTGCCCGCCGGCGACCAGCGGGAGGTCCACGCCGGCCACCACGAGCTGCAGCCAGGCCAAGAGCGTCGACTTGCCGCTGCCCGGCGGCCCGGCGATCGCCAACCGGGGGTGGCGGGCGAGGATCTCCCACAACGCGGCGGTGGCCGCGCCGGCGTCCAGCGCGGGGGCGGCCGGGCCCGTTGGCGCGAAGGGCCGGGCCCGCGCTTCGACGCGGCCGACCGATCCCGCGGAGGCCATCCCTCCGGCGATGCCGCGGGTGCCGCGGGGGTCCACGGGGGTCAGGGACGGCGGCACGAACAGCGTGCGCAGATCGACCGGTCGGCTCCCCGTCGCGGCGAACCCCGCCGTCGGCGCCGCGGCCCGATGCTGCACCAGCCAATCGCGGTAGCGCAGCTCGAAGCGCGCGTCGGCCGACCCGGCGCCGGCGGCCGAGGGACCGGATCGGTCCGCCGCGCCGGCGAGGTCCGCGGCGAGCGCCCGGAGCGGCGGGAAGTCGTCGGCGAGGCCCGCGCGCCGCCATGCGCCGAGCACCGGGCCGGCGCGGGTGAGCGCGTCCGCCACGAGGCGCGCGGCGGCCCGGCGGGCGGCGCCCATCGCCGAACCGCCGCTGGCGCCCGGCCCTGCTTCCGCCCCGGCGCCCGACGCGGCCGCCAGGGCCGCCGGCAAGGCCGGAGGGGCGGCGGCGAGGTCGGCGAGGCGCGCACAACGCGCGATCGGCGCCAGATCCGCCAGCACCGCGGCGGCAGCCGCCGGGTCGAGCCGGTGGCGCGCGACGAGGCGCGTCAGCGGCCCCGACGCGGCGTCCGCCAGGGCCTGGACCTGCCGCCGCACGCTCCGGCGCGTGATGGCATCGCCGGCGGTCCGCACGAGCGGTCGCGCGAACACCCGGGCGAACAGGTCGTCGTAAAACGCGACGACCTGCGCCTGGACGGCGGCTCCAGACGATGGCGCCGGTCGGGGCACGGTGGCGGCGTCTCCTGGGGTCGGTCCGCGCGGCCCGCGCGGCTACTCGGGTACGCTCCGGATCACGTCGCCGAGCACGGCGTCGGCGGCGACGCCCTCGGCCTGACCGGCGAAGTTGAGGATGAGGCGGTGGCGCAACGCCGGAACCGCCAGGCTGCGGATGTCGGCGCGCGACACATGGTGCCGGCCGGCGAGCAGCGCGTGGATCTTGGCGCCCAGGACCATGGCCTGCAAGCCGCGCGGGCTGGCGCCGTAGCGCACGAACGCACGCACGTGCGCCGGTGCGCCCGGGTCGCTCGGGTGCGTGGCGCGGACCAGGCGCCCGGCATAGGCGACGACCTCGCGCGCCACCGGCACCTGGCGTGCCAGGTGCTGCATCGCGACCACGTGCTCCGTGTCGGTGACGCACGCCGGATCGGGCGCCGTGTCGGCGGTGGTGCGCTCGGCGATGGCGATGAGGTCCTCGAGCGACGGCAGGCCGGCGTCGAGCTTGAAGGCGAAGCGGTCGAGCTGCGCCTCGGGCAGCGGGAACGTGCCCTCCATCTCGAGCGGATTCTGCGTGGCCACCACGAAGAACGGCTGCGGCAGCACGTGGGTCTGCTTGCCGACCGTGACGGTGCCTTCCTGCATGGCCTCGAGCAGCGCGCTCTGCGTCTTGGGCGTGGCCCGGTTGACCTCGTCGGCGAGCACGAAGTGCGCGAAGATCGGGCCGGGCTCGAACCGGAACGCGCGACCGCGGTCGGGGTCCTCGTACAGCATCAGGGTGCCCAGGATGTCGGCGGGCATGAGGTCCGGTGTGAACTGGATGCGGCTGAAGCGGCCGGCGATGACGCGCGCCAGCGTGCGGACCATGAGGGTCTTGCCGAGGCCCGGCACGCCTTCGACGAGCGCATGGCCACCGGCCAGGAGCGCCACGAGCGTCAGCCGGACGAGCTCGGCGTGTCCGACGATCACCCGCCCGACCTCGGACTCGACGCGCGCGGCGATCGCGCGGAACGCGTCGGCGTCCAGGGCGCCCGCGCCCGCGCGGGCCTGCGGGGCCGGCGCCGGGCCGGGTCGGGATGGCGGCGACAGGTCTTGCATCGTGCGCTCCGGGTGCTGGCGGCGTTGGCCCTCAATCGTATCACAAGCGGCCTTCGGCGCCCGCGGGCCGCTTTGCCCGCAAGCGCGGCGTCGGACGCCAGGCCCGGCGCCGCGCTTGCGGGCGCCCACGGCGGTCAGCGCAGCGTCTGCCGCGCCACCTCGGCCAGCCACAGCGCGGCGGCGGCGGCCAACAGCCACGGCCACAGGTCGATCCGCGCCTGCGCGGGCGCCGGCAAGGCCTCCGGTGCGGGCGCGCGCACGGCCCCGCCGCCGGCATCGGCCACCGCCGCGAGCAGCGCGTGCCCGTCGCCCATGGCCCGCGCCTCGTCGGGCGCGCGCCAGGCCAGCGGCGCCGGCGCCCGCTGGACGGTGCCGCCCGGGGCCACGACCTCGACCATGGCCGGGAAGGCGCCCGGCCCCGGCAACGCCGCCACACCGCCGTAGCGCCCCGGCGCGGTTTGCGGCAACGCGACCGCGCGGGCGCCGGCGGTGGTGGTGATCGCCAGCCGCACCTCCGCCAGGTCGATCGGGCGGCCGGCGCCGTCGCGCGCGTCGACGTCGATGCGCACGCGGTCGGGGCCGAGCGGCGCGATCTCGACGCCGGGCGGGCCGGCTTCCGGCGCGCGTGCGACATGCCGCACGATCCGCGCCCAGAACGCCGCCGCCGCCCGGTCGCCGGTCCAGGCCGCGGCCCACTCCTCGCCGGCATCGCTGGTCCACGCCGCCACCCGGCCGCCACCGTAGTTCCATACCGCCAGGAGCGGGTCGCCGGCGGGTGCCTCGAGCGCGACCGCCGCGCCGTCGCGCGGGCGCAACGCCAGGTAGCCCGACAGCGCGGGAAGCGCGGCCAGGTCGAGCCCGCCGATCGACGGGTGCGGCCCCGACGCCGGCACCGACGGCGTGAACGAGCCGGACTGCTCGGCACGGGCGCGCACGATCTCGCTCTCGGCCATCGCGAGCTGCGGCAGGTCCCCGGGGTCGTCGGCGGCGTGGAAACGGCCACGGCCGAGCTGCGCCAGCCGCGCCAGCAGGGCGCGGTCGACGTCCGAGCCGATGGCGATGGTCGACAGCGTCACGCCGGCGTCGTGGGCGGCGCGCAGGGTCGCGGCGTAGGCGTCGGCGTCGGGGTTGACGTCGCGCCCGTCGGTGATGAGCACCGCGTGGCGGGTCGGCACGCCGGCAAGGCCGGCCAGCGCGGGCAGCGCGAGGTCGAGGGCGCCCAGCAGCCGTGTGCCGCCGCCGGTGGTCAGGGTCCCGAGCCGCGCCTCGATGTCGGCCAGCGCGTGCTCCGTGCCGACGGTGGTCAGCGGCACCAGCCAGCGCGCGGTGTCGTCGTACGCCACCACCCCGATGCGGTCGCCGGGGTGGAGGACGTCGGCGGCCAGCAGCGCGGCCTCGCGCGCCAGGTCGAGCTTGCTGATCCGGCCATGCCCTTCCAGGCTTCCCATCGACGCCGACTGATCGACGAGCAGCGCCAGGGCGACCGGATCCCGTTCTTCGCGGGCCGGCGGATCCATCCGCACCGGCGCCAGATCGGCCAGCGGCGTGCCCTCCCAACCCCCGAGCAGGTAGCTGCGCGGTCCGCCGGTCAACACCACGCCGCGCCCGAGGTCGGCCGCGAAGGCCTCGACCGCGGCGAGCTGGTCGAGGCCCAGCCCGCCGGCCGGCACGTCGACCAGCGCCAGCGTGTCCCACGCCTCCATCGCGCTCAGCCGGCTGGGAAGGCGCTCCGGCGCCAGCACCTGTGCGCCGAAGCCCTGGGCGCGCAGCCCGTCGAGCAGCGCCACGGCGCCCGGGCCGTCGCCCACCACCAGCACGCGCGGGGGTGCGGCGATGTGCGTCGCGGCGAACGCCACGTCGTTGTCGGGACGGTCGTCGCCGTCCGCCTCGACGCGGGCTTCGAACCGGACGTCGCGTTCGTCGGCGACAGGGTGGCGGAAGGCGAACGCGCCGCCGGCCGGCGAGGCCGGCACGGTCACGCGCCGGACGAGGCGGTCGTTGGCCAGCAGCGTCAGGGTGGCGCTCTGCGGCGCCGTGGACCGCACGCCGACGGTGACCGGGACGACCTCGCCGGCGCGCCACGCTGGCGGCGCGTCGAGCCCAGTGACGGCGATGTCGCGGCCGTGCCGGGGCGCCAGCGGCACGACGTCGACGGTGACGCCCGCGGCCCTGGCCGCCGCCGCGGCCGCGACGGCGTCGGCATCCGTGGCGAGGCCGTCGGAGACCACGACGACGCGCCCGCCGGCGGGCAGCGCCCGCCGCGCCGCGTCGAGCGCGGCGCCAAGGGGCGAGCCGGCCGCATCGCCGAAGCCGAGCCGCCCGACGTCGTCCCGTGGCAGGCCGAGCGCCGCCTCGGCGGCGGCGACGGCGCCTTCGGCGACGCTGGCGGAGCGGTCGACCAGCACGAGCGCCGCGCCGGCGGCGCCGGTCTCGAGCGCCGGCCGTGCCAGCGCCAGCGCCGTCAGCCCGGCGATGGCGCCGCGAAGGGCGCGGGCGCGCGGCGTCCCGCCGGCGGCACCCTCCCATCGGCTCGCCAGCCACGCCGCCGCCGCGGCGAGCGCCACGGCCTCGGGCCACGCCAGCACGAGGCGGAAGGGTTCCCACGCGATGCTCACGGCGCCCCGCCTCTCGCGGGCGGTTCGGCGTCCTCCGGTCGCGGGCGGCGGACCGACGCGGCTCCGGCGCCGGCGGCACGGCTCGCGGTCGCCCACCGGCGGCCGCGCACGGCCATGGGCGACGGGCCCCCGCGCCACGCCCCCCCGCGCCACGCGCCCTCCGCCAGGAGCACCGCCAGCGCCAGCCCGGCCAACCACGGCCAGAGCGCGCGGCCGAGCGGGCCGCTTGAAGCGGCGGGCGGCGCAGCGCCTTCCGGCAGCGGCTGCCGCAGGTCGGACTCCGCCGGGTCGCCGGCCTGCACGGCGAAGCGGGTCGTGGCGCCGCTGCCGGCGCCGGCCGGGGACACCGTGTAGAGGCCGGGCCGCCGGGTCGTATCGAACCACCCGCGGGCGTGGACGGTGGCGCCGTCCGGCAACCCCACCGCCATCGGCGCGGCCGCCAGCTGGACCGCCGCGCCGGCGGAGACCACCGGCGGCGGCAGGTCGGGCGCGGCCCAGGCCACGGCGCGGGCGACGAAGATCGGGAACGCGAGACGCTCGGCGAGCGCGCCGGCGTCGGGATCGAACGCCAGCACGACCAGTCGCGACGCCCCGAACACGCCGGCGAACGCCGCCGTGGCATCGCCGGCCCGGATCACCGGCTCGGCCCACGACGGCACCTCGGGATCGGACAGGCCGGTCAGCACCACGCCCGCGAGGTCGAGGCCTGCCACGAGAGGGTGGTCGCCCGCGGCGTCGACGCGGCCCTCGGCGTTCGTGGCCCGAGCGGTGAACACGCGGCCGGGCGGAGGGTCGACCAGCACGACGCCGCCCGGCGGCAGACGCTCGGGCACGTGTCGGACGAACACCGTCACCGGCACGCTGCCGTCGGCGTGGAACGTGCCGGCGCCCATCCGCTCCAGCCGCGCCCCCGGCAGCGCCGACAGCGCCCGCGCCATGGCGTCGGACGCGCCGACGAGCTGGATGCGCCGAACGGCCCCCTCCAGCGGAACGGCGGCGACGTCGTCGTCGGGCAGGGCGTCGCCCGCTTCGAGACGCACCTCGGCCGTCCGCGCGCCGGCCGGCAGCGTCCACACGGTCTCGAACGTGCCCGACGCGGCCACCGTGACCGTCCGCCGGTCGACCGCCCGGCCGTCGACCATGAGCGCGATCGGCACCCCGCGGTCGGCGGCGCCGAGGTTGGCCACCCGCGCGAAGAGGCGGGTCTCCCCGGCCTCGAGGCGGGCCGCGGCCGTCAGCACGGCCACGTTGTCGACCGGCGCGCCGACGTGCACCCACCGGGCCGCCCCGAGGCCGGGCGGCGGATCGCCCGCGCCGTCGGTGACGACGACGACTTCGGCGGTGGGTCCCGCGGCCGCCGCCGCCAGCGCCAGCGCCGCCGCCGCATCGGCGCCGACGCCGCCCGGCACGAGGCGGCGCAGCGCCGCGCGCGCCGCCCGCCCGTCGCCGTCGCGTGCGACCAGCACGCGTGGCCGCGCTTCGAGCGTCACGAGCGTGATGGCGCCGCGCGTGTCGTCGAGCACCTCGCCGACGCGCGCCACGGCGGCCGACCAACGGCCGGCCGCCGCCATGCTCGTCGTGACGTCGATGACCACCGCACGATCGAGGGCGCCGGGCCCCGCGCCGCCAGCTCGGGGCCCCGCCGCGGCCAGGGCCAGCGCGGCGGCGATCGCCAGGTGGACGGCGAGGAGCACCGCCGGGGGCACCTTCCGGCGCCGCGGCGGGATGGACGGAGCCACGCCGAGCCACGGGACGAGCGACGGCACGGCCACCCGCCGCGGGCGGCGCCGGCGCAGGTGCAGCCACAGGACCACCGGCAGGGCGGCGAGGAGACCGAGGCCCCATGGGTGGTCGAACAGCCGGTCAGGCACGGCCCACCCCCGCACGGGTCACGCCAGGACCGCCCGTCGCTGGAGGTAGGGGATCACGGCCTGCTCGAGCGGCCAGTCCGCCGGCACGAGGGCGTACGACGCGCCGTGCCGACCCGCCAGCGAGCGGATGCGCTCGAGCCGTGCGTTCAGCGCGGCTCGATAGGCCGTGCGGAGGCCGTCGTCGACGGTCACCACGAGCCGCGTCCCGTTCTCGGCGTCGACGAGCTCGACCGGGCCGGCGAGGCCGGGGCTGAGCTCGGCCCGGTCGAGGACGTGGAGCAACACGACATCCCACCGCGGCGGCGCCGCCGCCGCGAGGGCGGCTTCGAGGTCGTCGGCCAGCCACAGGTCCGAGACGACCACGACGAGGCCGCCCGCGCCGCCGGCACGGGTGGCCGCCTGGACCGCGGGGGTCAGAGGCGTGGCGGCCGCGTCGGCGGCGGCCAGGGCCGCCACGTAGCGCACGCACGCCGCGCCCATCCCCGTGCCGCCGCCGGCCCGCCAGGCCGCGGCGCCCGGCGCCATCGGGAACGGCGCGACCGAGACGCGGTCGCCCGCCGCCAGCGACAGCCAACCGAGGGCCGCGGCGAGCTGGCGCGACAGGCGGCGCTTGGCGGGCCAGGCGTCCATCGACGCGCTGACGTCGAGCAACACGTGCACGGCCGCGCTCTGGTGCTCGCGACCGACCTTGACGAACACCTCGTCGTGGCGCGCGGCCGCATGCCAGTCGATGTGCCGTTGGTCGTCGCCCGGGCTGTACGCCCGGTGGTCGAGGAAGTCCGCGGCCGGCGTGCGGCGGGTGCCCGGTCGCCCACCGACGGCCTGTCCCACCCGCCGCACGCGCAGCGACAACCGCTCGAGGCGCCGCAGGAACGCGTCGTCGAACGCCGTCGCGTCGCCCGCGTCCGGCCCGCGCGCGGTCACGGCGTCTCCCGCCGGTGTCGGCCGCCGGTGGTCACCCGCCGTCTCCGCCGCCGCGCCGTTCGGCGGGCGTGAAGTACTGGCGGACGGTGTCGCGGAACGGCCAGGGATAGCGCAGCGGGTCGCCGGCCGTGCCGGCGATCGCCGGCCGGGCGGCGCCGGCGACGGATGCCGTCCCGCCGCCGGCGGTCTCGTCGGCGGCGAGGCCCGAACCTGCGATCGCTGCCGGGTCTGCCGCGCGCCCGCGCACCCTCGGCTGCGCCGCGCCGACCGGCATCGTCGCCAGCGCCATGGGGGTTGGGATCACGACCAGCCGCGCCGCCGGCGGCCCGTCGCGCATCCGGGGCGTGCGCGCGTGCGGCGTGGCAAGCGCGCCGCCGGCGAGCGAGTCGAGCTGCTCGGCCAGACCCTCGATGCCGGCGCCGGGAGTGGCCCGCCCGCCCGCGCGGAGCGCCCGGGCGGCTTCGTCGAGGGCGCGGGCGAGGTCGGGGTGCGGCGCGTCGAGGTCGTCGCCGAGCGCCGACAGCGTCTCGGCCAGCGCGTCGCGCCCGGTGCTGGACAGGCCGTCAGCCCGGTCCGCCAGCGCCCGAGCGGCACGCGCGGCCGCCGCCGGGTTGCCCGCTGCGAGCGCGTCGGCGATGTCGCGGGCCGCGGCGTGGTCGACGAGCGCGCCGGCCATCAGCCCGAGCTCGGGGGACGCGCCCGCGCCGCGTGACCCGGCCGCGTCGCCGCCATCCTCCGCGCCGGTGCCATCGGCGGTCGGCGGTCCCAGATCCGGAAGACGGGCGGTGTCGGGCGGGCCGGCCAGCGTCCCGGCGAGCAGCCAGAGGCCGGCCAACACCATGGCCAGCGCGGCCAGCGTCTCGGCCTCGCGCCGCGGTGTCAGGCCGTCGAGGGCGCCGTCGTTCCCGATGCTCGACACCGCGAGCGCAGCGTCGTCGAGCAGGCGGGTCTCGATCGGCGAGCGCACGCCGCGCCGATCGACTTCGACGGCGGTCACCAGCAGCTCGTTGAGCCCGAAGCGCCGGTCGAGGTCGCGGTCGACGGCCCCGGGGGCCGCCGGCCGCAAGAGCCACGCGGCGGCGCCGCCGAAGACCGCCGCGGCGGCAAGCCACCACCCGCCGGGCGCGAGCGGGCCCCGTCCGGCGACGAAGAGGGCCAGCCCGCCCAGCGGGGCCAGCAGCGCCAGCCAGGCGGCGCGGACCAGGCCGGCGCGGCGCCGGACGGAGCCCAGCCGGCCCCGCAGGCCTTCGTAGCGGATGCGAAAGTGGATCACGGGGCGGGCGCGCGCCGGCGCTGGCGGGCGTTCCACGCCAGGAGGGCGCCGCCCAGGACCAGCAGCGACCAGCCGGCCGGGGCGAGACGCCGGTCGAGCTCGGTCATCCGCTCGCGCGCCCGGTCGGCGCCGATGTCGTTGCCGAGCTGCGCGAAGCCGACCGCCGCGGACAGCGCCGCGTCGCGGGCGCGCCAGAGCTGCCACGGCGGCAGGCGCTCGGCGCGGTCGAGCGCGGCGACGGCGTCGCGGCCGATCTCGGCGCGGCGGGCGATCTCGGCGGCGGTGTCGACGCCGGCGGCATCGCCCGCCGCGCCGAGCGTGGCGCCGGCCGACGCCGCGCCGGCCAGCGCGCCGGCGTAGTCGCCCGCCGCGAGCGCGGCCTCGGCCTCGGCAAGGCGGGCGCGCCCCGCCAGGCCGGCGTCGGCACGCGCCACGAGGATCCGGGCCGCGGCGGCGGCCGCCGGGTTCGCGGCGTCGAGCACGGCGACCGCGCCGACGAGCCGGGCCCGCGCGGCGGCGAACGCGCCGCGGGCCAGCAGCGCCTCGGCGCTCGCCAGGTCCCCTCCGAAGAGGTCGTGGCTGCGCCAGCCCCCGTCCAGGTACGTGGGCAGCCATGTGCGCCAGGCGGCCTCGAGGGCGCTCGGAGGCTCGCCGAACGTGGTCTCGAGCGCATGCCGCCAACCCGGCGCATCGGCCGCGGCCCTCACGAACGCCACCAGCCGGTCCCACCCGTGCGCGCCCACGAGGAAGTGGGCGACGGACAGGCTTTCGGCCAGCACCAGCGCCGGGTCGGTGTACAGCGCACCGGGCGCGTTGAGGTCGGCCCATGTGCGCAGCCGGTCGCCCGCATGGGCCTCGCGCAGGCGTGCCACGCCCGGAGTGCGCCGGTCGTCCGGCTGCTCGAGGTACTGCGCCACGCCCTCGCGGAAGCCGTCCGGGAGGCGGTCGTCGGACAGGTCGGCGGCGAAGCGCAAGGCGAGCTCGCGCCGCAGCAGGTTGTCGAGGGCGGCTGCTTCGGGTTGCCCCGCGTCAGCGCCACGGCCGGCCAGCGATGGCACGATCGCGACCTCCCGCCGCCCCCGGCGGCCGCCGACCACGACGCCGTCGACGACCACGGCGACGGGGTTGGCGCGCAAGAGCTCCTCGGTGGAGCCCAGCAGGCGCAGGGTGATCGGTGTCGCGAGGGTGGCCGAGAACGCGGCGGCCAGCGACAGGTAGATACCGTCGGCGTGCGCCGCGAAGTGGTCGCGCGCGGCCGCGGCCTCGGCGGGCGCGGTGATGACGAAGTGCGTGGTGACGGTGTCGGAGCGGGTGTCGCCGGCGGCCGGCGGCGTCGACGGATCGGCCGGCTGCGGAAGCACGGCGGCGTCCGCACGGGCGGCGACGATGGCGGCGGCGACGGCGACGATGGCGGCGAGGTGCACGCCGGGGCGCCATCTGCGCGCCCCCGCCGGGTCGCCGCGCGCGTGCCGGGCCCGCAGGTCCTGCGCGCGCAGGTCTCCCGAGCGCAGGCGCGTCATGGCTGCCGGGCGTCGCCGGGTGGGAACATGCGGGCGATTGTAGCACAGCCGCGGCGGGGCCCGAGACGCGGGCGGCGGAGGCCGGGGCGCGGTGGCCGAGGCGCGGCCGCCCGCGCGCGGGTTCGTGTTACAATCCTGCGCGGGTGCGCACTCGCGCCCCGCCGTGAACTGCGCTGGAGGTCGAGGTTCTAATGCGTACCAACGATCGGTTTCTGCTCGGCATCCTGGTCGGCGTCGTGCTGCTCGTGGTCGCCGCGTTTGCGGTCGTGCTGTCGCGGTCCGAGCCGGCGTATCGGGCGGACGACAGCCCGGCCGCGGTGGCGCACAACTACTTGCTGGCCCTGCAGCGCGGCGACTACGAGCGCGCGTACGGGTACCTCAGCCCGACGTTGGCCGGCCGTCCCGCGTCGGTCGAGGACTTCGTCGAGGACACGACCACGCGCATCGGCGACAACATCGCCGACGCCGAGGTGGCGATCGGCGAGACGACGATCACCGGCGAGGTCGCCGTGGTGAAGGTGCGGCAGTCCACGTTCTACAGCGGCGGCTTGTTCGACAGCGGCCTGAGCGCGACGCCGTTCTCGATGACGTTGCGCCGCGGCGAGTCGGGCTGGCGCATCACCCGATCCGAGATGCACTGGTACCAGTGCTGGGAGGATCCGGACCTCGACTGGTGCCGCGAGCCCGAGCCCGTCAAGCCCGTCGCTCCGTGACGCAGGGAGGGAGTCCATGGTGACGATCCGCCGCGGCTACGTCCTCTTGACGGCCGCCCTCGCGCTTCAGGCGAGCACGTGGGCGGTGATCTCGCTCGTGCGCAACCTCGTGGCGCCGCTGGGGGGCGCGCCGTCCCCGACGATGATCGCCTTCCAGATCGCCGTCACCGTGGTGACCCTCCCGATCTACGCGGGCCACTGGCTGTGGGCCCAACGGCTCGCGGCGAGCGGCCCCGACGAGCGGGGCGCGGTGCTGCGGCGGGTCTACCTGTACGGCACCTTGGCCCTGCTGACCGGCCCGCTGGCCGCCAACGCCCATGGGCTGCTGACGGGCCTGTTGCGGCGGGCGTTCGGGTTGCCGAGCGCGGAGACGGTGGGTGCGGTCGAGGGGGGCGCCGTCGTCGACAGCCTCGCTCACCCGGTGGTCGCCGTGCTCGTCCTCGGTCTCTTGCTCGTCTACCACCGGCGGGAGGTGCTGGCCGACCGTGCCGCCGTGCCGGAAGTCGGCGGCGGCGCGTTGATGCGGCGGCTCTACATGTTGGGCTACGCGGCAGCCGGCCTGGGCGCCATGGCGTCGGGCAGCGTGCTGCTGGCGCGCCGCGTGCTGCCGGACTTCATGGCGGTGTCGACGGTGACGGCGCCGCTCGACCGGGTGGTGGTCGGCAGCGCGGCGCAGGCGCTCGTCGGTGCCGGCCTCTGGGCCGCGTTCTGGACATGGGCGCAGCGGCTCTACCGCGACGGGGGCGACGACGAGCGGCGGTCGGCCGTGCGGAAGCTGTTGCTGTACGCGGTGGTGGCGGTCGGGGTGCTGACGGTGGCGGCCAACGCCGGCGGCATCCTTGCCGGGAGCCTGCGCGTGGCGCTCGGCCTGGCCCCGGAAGGCGACATCCGCGATGCGCTGGCGCCGATGCTGGTCGCCGCGGTGGCGTGGGGCTATCACGCGCGCGTGCTGCGCGACGACGCCGCGTCGGCGGCGGACGCGCCGCGGCAGGTGTCGATCCGCCGCCTCTATCGTTATCTCATCGCCGGCATCGGCGGCGCCGCGACGCTGATCGGCGCGGCAGGCATCGTGCGTGCGCTGGCCATCGCGGCCACGAGCTCGGCGGTCGTGGCCGCGGTCAAGGACCAGCTGGCCACGGCCGCGGCCGCCGTCGTGGTCGGCGTGCCGTTGTGGGTGCTGCCATGGTGGCGGATCCAGGCGGTGGCCGTGGCGGGCGACCCGGTCGCCGAGGACGAGCGGCAGTCGACCATCCGCAAGCTCTTCCTGTACCTCGTGTTGTTCGTCACCGGCGTGACGACCATCACGTCGGCCGTCTACCTGGTGTATCGGCTCGTCAGCTGGATGCTCGGCGTCGTGAGCCCGGCGCCGCTCTCGTCCGACGTGGCGCAAGCCATCGGCTACATCGCGATCGCGGCCACCGCCTGGATCTACCACCTGCGCGTGATTCGGGTCGACGGCGATCTCCAGGCCCATGCCGCCTCGCATCGGCTCGCCGGGCGGCGCGTCGTGCTGGTCGATCCGGGGGGCGATGTCACGCCGGTCGTCGATGCGGTGGGGCGTGCCCTCGGCCGTGACCTGCCGGACCTCCGGGTCGAGGTGGCGCGCTCCGCGGAGGACGACGCCGTGCGCGCGGCCGTCGCGTCCGCCGACGCCGTCGTGGTGCCGTGGGACCTGGCGCGGCCGGAGACGGGCCCGCTGCCCGGCGCGGGAGCGCCGCCGGCCGCGGACCTCGCCGCCGCGGTGGCGGCGAGCCCGGCCGCGAAGCTCGTGCTGCCGACGCGGCGCGCCGGTTGGGAGTGGATCGGCGTCGATCGCTGGTCCGACGACGACCTCGCGGCGCAAACGGCGCACGCGGTCCACCAATGGCTGGCGGGTGAGCCTCTGCGTCCCTCCCGCCCCCTCGGCGCCGGCGGGGTGCTCGCGATCGTCCTCGTCGTCGCCGCCGTGCTCCTCTTCGTCGGCGTGCCGGTGCTGATGATCGTCAGCGGGCTGGAGTGACGGGCGGCGGGGCCTGGTCGCCGGGATCGGGATGGGCCCCTGGCGGCGGCGCCGCGTGCGATGGCCGCGCCGACACCGGCCCGGCCGCTTCCTGAGGCGCGACCGCGCGCGCGACCGTGCACACCGCGACGTGCGCGACCCCCGCGCCACGCAGCGCCGCCGCGCACGCGCGAGCGGTGGCGCCGGTGGTCATCACGTCGTCGACGAGGATCACGGACTGCGGACCTTGTGCGCCTGCGACCGCGAACGCGCCGTCGACGTTGGCCCGGCGTTCGGACCGTGTCAGCCCCACCTGCGGGCGCGTGTGGCGGGTGCGGACGACGAGGTCGGTGCGCACCGGCAGCGCCAGGGCCGTGCCGACGGCGTCGGCCAACAGCCGGGTGTGGTCGATGGCGCGCTCCGCGGCGCGGCGCGGGTGCGACGGGATCGGGACGACGACCGCACGGGGCGCCGCCGCGTCGGCGGCCGCGCGGTGGGCGGCGGCCGCAAGCCGCCCGAGCACCGGCGCGACCGGGCGCACGTGGCGGTACTTGAGCGCCCGGATCGCGTCGCGCAGCGGCGGGGCGTAGACGCCGGCCGCCGTCGCCCGCTCGAACGGGGGCGGCTCGCCGCCGCAATCGGGGCAGCCGTCGACGGCGTCGCGCGGCGCCCCGCACCACGCGCAGCGCGGGTGGGGCAGCGCCGCGATCGCGCCGGTGCACCGCGGGCAGAGCCAGTGGCCGGGCGCGCCGCACGCTTCGACGACGCAGCGCGGGGGATAGATCAGGTCGAGCATCGCCTGGTGAAGGGTCGACCACGCCCGTGACATCGGGGCATCCTCCTCTGGCCAGCGTGACGCCGCGGCGCTCGGGCCGCGGTCGACGGGCGCGGCCCGACCGACGGCGCCGCGCGTGGCCTGATGAGGGTACGGCGCGCGACGCCGCGATTCCAGCAAGCGTTTCTCGTGTCCGGGCTGCCGGTGACCCGCATGCCTGCGATACGGTATACTCTGGCCTGTCCCGCTCGTGCGTTCCTCCGACCAAGGCAAGGAGTGCGCCATGCCCGCTCGCCCCGGCGCCGCCGGCGCCTGTCGCGCCGCGAGACGCCTCATGACCATCGCGCTCGTCGTCGGCGGCGCGCCCCTGACGGCGTGGGCGGCGGATCCCGATGCTGCCGACGATTACGGCGGCCAGCTCCACGGCAGCTACGACGTCGCCTGGGCCGTGGCGGTCGACGACGCCGGCGCCACGTACGCGGCCGGCTACACCGATTCGCGCGGCTTCCCGACCGCCAACGCAGCGCAGCCGGCGTACGGCGGCGGCGGGTACGACGCGTTCGTCGTCAAGCTCGACGCCGCCGGCCGGCTGGTGTATGGCACGTATCTCGGCGGCGAGGACGAGGACCGCGCCTACGGGCTGGCGGTCGACGGCGCGGGCGCGGCGTACGTCGCCGGCTACACCCACTCGGCGGACTTCCCGGCATCGGGCGGGTCGCGCCCGGCGGCGGGCGACAAGGACGCGTTCGTCGTCAAGCTGGCGCCGGACGGCCGACGCGTGCTGTGGGCGATGCGGTTGGGCGGCGCCGCGCGCGACCAGGGCCGGGCCGTGGCGCTGGCGCCTGGGGGCGACGTGGTGGTGGCCGGGTCGTCGGACTCGCTCGACTTCCCGGTGGTCGCCGCGCTCCAACCCCGGCTGTCCGGCCGCCGCGACGCGTTCGTCGCGCGCCTCGGCGGCGCCGACGGCGCCGTGCGCTGGGCGACGCTGCTCGGCGGCGGCCGCGACGAGCTGGCGTTCGGCGTCGCGGTGGACGGTGAGGGTCGCCCGACGGTGGCCGGCTACACGGCGAGCGCCGATTTCCCGCTCGCCGCCGCGGCGCAGTCGCGGCCCGGAGGCAGCACCGATGCCTTCGTGGCGCGGTTGGATGCCGACGGCCGGGGGCTGGTGTGGAGCACCTTCCTCGGCGGCGCGGGCGCCGAGCGGGCCGCGGGCGTGACCGTCGATGCTTCAGGGGCTGCGTTTCTGACAGGCTACTCCGAGTCGGCCGACTTCCCGGCCGACTCGGCCGCCGGCAGCGGGTCGGGCCGGGCGGGACCCGGGGGCGGCCGCGACGCCTTTGCGGCCAAGGTCGCGCCCGATGGGCGATGGGCCTGGCGGACGGTGATCGGCGGGCGGGCGACGGACCACGCGTTCGCCATCGCGATCGGTGCGGGCGGCACGCCGGCCGTCGCGGGCTACTCGCGGTCCACTGACTTTCCGGGTCAGCCGGCGCGCGGCGACGACGATCCGGACGACGGCGACGCGTTCGTGATCCAGCTCGACGGGGCGGGGCGCGTCGTGCCGGGCGGCGGCCGCCTGGCGGGGAGCCTCGACGACCGCGCCTATGCGCTGGCGGCCGGGCGCGGCGGATCGCTGCACGTGGCGGGCTACAGCTATTCGCCCGACCTCGCGCCGATCGGCGCCTTTCGGACCGTGCACGCCGGCGGGCGCGACGTCCTCGTGGGCGTGGTCGCCGCCGCTGCGGACGCGGATCGCGCGAACGGGTCCGACGCCGGCGGCTGGCGATTCAGCACCCTGATCGGCGGGCGGGGCAATGGCCCGGGCGCCATCGACCGTGCCGACATCGACGCCGGCGCCGTGGACGCTTCGGAGCTCGTGCGCCAGGGCGCGGTGCTGTTTCACGCGCCGTGGCGCGGCGTGGAGGGGCGGCGGCCCGACGCGCCGGCGCCCCGCACGGCCGGCGGAGCGGTGACCGGTCCCGCGGGCGTGATGCCACCCCCGCCGGTGCCGTTCTACCGGCGCGTCGGGGGCCCGGAGGCGCAAGCGTGCGTCGGCTGTCACAACCAGCTCGTCGATCGCGACGGGCTGGTGCGGCTGGTGAGCGGCGGCGCCGGCGACGGCGCCGCCAACGTCGTGGCCCTCCCCCGCGGCCTCGACGGCGCCGTCGAGCGCAACCCCAAGCCGGTCTTCGGCAGCGCCGTCAAGGCACGGCTCGCGGCGGAGATGTCGGCGGCGCTGGCCGCGTCGGCGCGCACCGCGCGTGAACGAGCGGCAGCGCGCGGCCAGCCCGTGGTCGCCGTCCTGGCGGCCAAGGGCGTGGGCTTCGGCGCGCTGGTGGCCCACCCGGACGGCACGCTCGACACCCGGGGCGTCGTCGGGATCGACGCCGATCTCGTCGTCAAGCCGTTCGGGGCCAAGGGCACCCTCGCCGGGCTGGACGAGGTGGTCGCGGGTGCCGCCGCGTCGCACCTCGGCCTCGCGATCGGCGAGCGGCCGGCGCGCGGGAGCGCCCGCCCGGCCGACGGCGCCGCGCGGCTCACGCCCGGCGACACCGCGGCGCTGGTGGGTTGGATCGCATCCCGCCCGCCCCCTGGCTGGTGGGCGCCGGAGGGCGACCGCGCGATGGCCGTCGTCGGGCGCGGCGAGGCGGCGTTCGCGGCGATCGGCTGCGCCGGGTGCCATGTCCCGAGCCTGCCGGGCGACGGCGCACCGGCGGTCGCGCTGTACAGCGACCTGCGGCGGCACCGGATGGGCGCGGCCCTGGGCGATCCGCGCCCGGAGGGCGGCGTGCCGGCCGACGTGTTCCTCACCGCGCCGCTGTGGGGGGCCGGCAGCACCGGGCCGTGGCTCCACGACGGCCGCGCCGCGACGCTCGACGAGGCGGTGCTGTGGCACGGCGGCGCCGCGGGCGCCGCGCGCGACCGGTTCGCGGCGCTGCCGCCGGCCGATCGGGCCGCGGTGGTCGACTTCCTCACGCACCTCGTGGTCGAGCCGGCCGCCGCGGACGGCGCAACCGATCCGGAGTAGGCTGGACGACACGGGCCTCGCAGGGTCCGATCGGAACGGTCGCCAGCGCGACGCACCGAGCCGGGCCCGACGCCGCGTCGCGTCTACGGCGGCGTCAGGGGGCGGCGGCCCCCGTGCACCCGCTCGTCGCGTCGCGGCCGACCGCTTCGAGCTCGGGCGCCAGGTCCTCGGGTGCCGCGGCAGCGCGCGCGTGCTCCGGCGAATCCGCCAAGGCCGCGAGGAGCTCGTGGTCCGCCGCCGTGCCGAAGGCGACGGTGGCCACGCCGATGCCCCCGGCGCGGAGCTGGTGCGCCTCGGCGAACGCCCGCCCGGCCGTGCCGTCGTCGACGGGGCCGGCGGCGACGAGCACGACGAGCGGGCGATCGCCGGTCGCCTGCGCCGCCCCCGGCGGCCGCACCGTGCGCGCCGCTGCCGCGAGTGCGACGTCGATGCGGCGGCCCGCCCCGAGCGCGAGACCGTCGAGCGCGGCGTCGAGCGCGGCGGGGTCGTCGCCCGTCGCGATCAGCTCTGCCTGGCGGTGGTAGCGCAGGAGGCCGATGCTCACCCGCTCCACGCCGACGGCCCGGACGAAGGTCCGGGCCGCGTCGGCGAGGGCGGCGGCGTAGTCCGCGTCCGAAAGCCCGGGCGGCCCGCTGCCGCCGCCGCGGTCCCGCGATGCGTCGAGCGCGAGCACGACCCGTGTCGTCGCACACCCGGCCGGAGCGCCGCCCGTCCGGTCTCCGGACGCCAAGCCGATGCCCAGCGCCGGGAGGAAGATCTCGTACGGGGGTGCCAGCTCGATCGGCTGGTCCGGCGCGTCGGCGCGGCGGAGGACGAAGAGCCCGGCCTCGCCCTGGGCGGCGAGCGCGTGCCGGCCCGTGGCGGCGACGCTGTTGGCCGCGCTGAACATCGTCAAGGTTCCCATCGGGAGTCCGGAAACCACGTTGGTCGACGTCAGGTTGGGCAGATCGCCGGTATAGACGAGGTCGAACCCATAGCCCAGGTCGCGGACGGCGAAGGCGCCGGCGACGGCGATCGATCCGACTGCGGCGTTGAAGTCCGCGAGCTCGGCCAGCGGCTGCGGGCGCGCGGGGTCGGACAGATCGTATACCCGCAGGCTGACAGGACGGTCGTCAACGCTGGCAAAGAGGTGCGTGCCGGCGCGCGTGACCTGGCCGATGTTCGTCTCGATGACCCCGACCTCGGCGGGCTGCGACGGATCGGTGACGTCCAGCACGACCAGGCTCCGGTTCTCGACGGCCACGTAGAGGTGGTTGCCCAGCACCGCCACGCTCTTGGCGTGGTAGGGACGCGTGCTCAGCACCCGCGCCCGCGCAGGGTCGCGCACGTCGACGATCGACACGTGGCCGCCGTGGGGGACATAGGCCAACCCGTCCTCGACCGCGATGTCGTAGGTCTGGTAGGGCGGGTGCCCGAGGTCGACCGCCCCGGCCTCGACCGGCGCGCGGGGGTCCGAGACGTCGAAGATCCGGAGCGTGCCGACGTCGGTCGCGAAGTCGAGCGCGAAGAGCAGGTCGTCGGCCCAAGCCAGTGCGCCGAGGTCGGGGATGACCCCGTCGACCACCTCCGGGAAGGCGTGGCCGAGCACGACCGGCTGCTCCGGATCGGCGACGTCGATGGCCCAGAGCGGGCCGACGCTGGTGCTGACGTAGGCGATGCCGTCGTGGATCGCCACGTCGTTGGCATACGACGGCCCGACGAACGTGGCGGCCACCGCCGGGTCCGCCGGATCGGCGATGTCCAGCGTGTACAACCCGCTGTAGGCGCCGGCGAGCGCGACGGTGTCGCCGGCCACCGCGATGGCCGGCGCGTAGGTGGCGTAGGCTGCGTCCGGTGCCAGCGCCGGCACGTCGATGCTGCCGATCTCCTCGGGCGCGGTCGGGTCGGCGACATCGAACAGCCGGATGCCGCCCGCGGCGTAGTCGAGCACGGTCATCCGTGCGCCGTCGGTGCCGATGGCGCCGACGTCGGAGATGCCGACGTCGTCCGACACGCGTGCCAGGCGGTCGCCATGCCAGGCGAAGGCTTGGACGACGCCTCCGTCCTCGTCGACGACCGCAAGCAACGTGTCGCCGACGACGGCCGTGTCCATCACCCAGCTCGACATCGGAACGGCGTCGAGCCGCCTCGGCGCCCCCGGCGTGCTGACGTCGAAGAGCTCGACCTGTTCCTCTCCCGCGCCGATCATCCGCCTGCCTGGCAGCAAACGGCACAGCTCGGCCTCCGAGGCGATGGCGCCGGCCACGGCCGGGTGGGCCGGATCGGCGACGTCGATCACGCTGACGGCGTCGGCATCGGTGGCACACGCCACGCCCCCCGCGACCGACAGGCTGGTCCACGACGTGTCGGCGCTGACCTTGCCGATCACGCGCGGCGCCGCCGGCGTGCCGGCGTCGAACACCCACAGGTGGCTGATGCTGCCGTTCTCGCCGCTCAGCCCCGACATCAGGACGAAGACGTGGTCGTCGACGATCGCGATGTCGCGGACGATGTCCGGCAGCATCGCGGTCCCGCCGATCCGCGCCGGAGCGGCGGGGTCCGCGACGTCGAACGTCACCACGCGCGGCCCGACGCCCATCCAGGCCACGCCATCGTCGAGCGCCACCCCGTAGACGCTCCCGCCGAGCTGTCCGGCCAGCTCGAGCCGGGCGTCGGGCGACTCGGCATCGGCGGCAGGGACGCGAGATGCCAACGACGGGTCGCCCGGCGTGGCGCCGTGGGTCGTCGATGGGCCGAAGTCGGATGCGATGACGGCCAGCGCGGCCACGACGAACGGGATCCATGGTCGGTAGGCGGCCTTGGCCCGCCGGGCCATGCCCGTGACGCAACGACCACGACGACAGGACACGCGGTTCATGGCACAGCTCCTTGTTCGGGCAGTCTGAAGTCGATGGCTTCGGAGAGACGGTCCGCGGCGACGGCGACCGGATCGGCATCCTCGGCGCGCGCGCGGTCGGCGTACCACCGGGTGACGAAACGGTCGAGCTCGGCGCTGACGCGATAGGCGCCTTGCGGGACATCGAGCCGATAGGAACCGTCGGCGGCGCTGCGGACCCACACCGTGCGGCCCGCGCCGTCCACCGACTCGGCCTTGACGAGGGCGGCTTCCAGCCCGGACCCGCGCATGTCGGTCACCCGGCCGACGATCCCGGACGTCGCCACCGTCGCCGTGACGCCGGCCGTCGGCGCGATCGATGGGCGCGCCGCCGCTTCCGTGGCGGTCGGCGCGACGGTCGGCGTCTCGGTGCCTGCGACCGGGCGCGACGTCGAAGTCGGCCGGGGGCTTGCCGTTCGACCGTCGCGATGCCCGACGGGCGTCGACAGCAGCGCCGACGTCGGTGCGGCGGACGGCGTCGCGCTGGCGGCCGCGGCGTCGACCACGACGGCCAAGGGACGCGGTGCGACCGGCGTCCGCGCCGGCGACGGGTCGATGCGCGGCGGCGCGACACGCGCGACCGCCTCGATGCCCGTGCCGGCATGGGTGGGACCGACGGACCGCAGCGCCGGAAGCGCCGACCGGGGGATGGCCGTCGCGGCCTTGGGCGGGCCGGCCGGCGCAGCCGGACCGATCCGCGCGCCGACACCCTCGGACTCGGTCGGGTTGTCCCATGGCCACGCATGCCTCGGCGCATCGCCGGCGGTGTCGAGGGCGCCCGACAGGCCGGCAAGCGCCAGCGCGAGCGCTCCGGCCATCCCGACGCCGCGGGCCAACCGTCGTTTGAGCGCCCGTGACGCGACGGCGGCGCCGGCCGCGGCCTCCAAGCGGACGAGGTCGTCGCGCAGCGATTGCCGTCGGTCGGCGGGGAATGCCGGCAGGTCCGCGTGGCGGAGGTGCCTCGCGGTCGCGACCGCCGCGGCGATCTCGGCGCGCTCGGCCGCGGATGCGCTGCGGGTGGCCAGCGGGTCGGCTGCAGGACCGGCCGCCGTGCCGTCGTGCCGCTCGAGCGCCTCGAGCACCGCCTGCACCGCGTCGGCGATCGGATCGGCGGCACCATTCGATGAATCGCGGCCGGCCGGTCCGGGAGGGGAGACGGGGCGTCCGGGAGCACCGGCCGTCGTCATCGCCTCACCTCGGCCGTCGCGGCCAGGCGGAGCGCGCGCAGGGCGCGGCGCTGCAGCTTCTTCACGGCATCCTCCGACCGCTCGATCACCGTGGCGGTCTCGGCCAACGACAGCCCCGCGACGAAGCGCAGGCCGAGCACCTGCCGCCCCGCATCGCTGAGCCGGACGGCCCCGGCGACGAGCGCGTCGACGTCGAGCCGGCGGTCCCAGTCCTCGCGCGGGTCGTTGCCGAGCGCCGCGCACCGCTCGGTCTCGTCGATGTCGTGCGCGTCGTCGTCCCAGGCACCTTCCAGGCTGTCGGTCGACAGCCGGTTCGACAGGCCGCGCCAGTGGTTCAACACCCGGTGATGCGCGATGCGCATCAGCCAGACGTCGAACCGGTCCGGGTCGCGCAGCTCCCCGATGGAGCGGAGCGCGCTGACGAACACGTCGTGCGTCAGATCCGCCGCGGCCTCGGCGTCGCCGAGCCGGAAGCACGCGAACCGGAACACCCTGTCGACGTGCAGGTCGTACAGCTCGGCGAACGCGCCCGACTCGCCGCGGATGGCTCGCACGGCCGGCGATGCCGTCTCGGCGCGACCCGCCGGGTGCGCCGGCCGCGTGGGAACGGCGCACGCGATGCCCGGGGATGCTCGGCCGAGCATGGCCCTCTCGGTGTCGGCCTGACCTCGGGCGGCGATCTGCATGACCATGAGCATACAGACACGGGGCCGGCCGCGAAAGGGACGCGTGCCGGCGGAGGGGGGCTGCCCGGATCGGGGCTTGCCGGATCGGGCCGACGTTGACGGCGCCCGGCGGCCCTGTCTATACTGCCGCACGTGATCTTCCCGTGTTCGTCCGCCGGCCGCGTCGTCGGCGCCGTCGTCGCACTCTGGCTGGGGGCGGTGGTGCCGCTCGTCTGCGTGCCCGGCCTCACCTCACGGCACGACCATGGCTCGCATGTGATCTTCGCCGCGCCCGGCGTGCACGCCCATGGCCACGGCCGAGCACACCACGGCCATCGGCATCGGCCCGCGCCCGGCGACCGATGGGGCGACGTGGGCGGCGCGGCCGAGGACACGGGGCAACCGGCCACGGCCGCGCGGGTCTTCGAGATCCCGGCCGACCTCCCCGCGGCCCAGGGGTGCGAACCCACGCCAACCGCGAGCCCGCGCAGCGACGCCGGCCGCGCGGTGGCCGCGGCGTTCGATCCCCCACCGCCCTGGCACCCCCCGCGCCCGGTCTGATCTCCCGCCATCGCAGCGCAGCGCATCTTCGGCTTGCCGTCCTGGCGTCGATGCGTGTCCCAGGTGGACCCGCACGGCCGCGGGTTGCCGCCGGCGGGCGGCTCCCGTCGCCCGCCGGCGACCGAGCCGACGCCTCATTCGCAACAGGAGATCAACACCCATGACCACATCCTCCCGCACGCGCGCCCGTCTCGCGGCCATCGGCGCCGCCGCGGCCGTCGCGACGACCGTGTCGGCGCCGCACCCGAGCCCCGTGTCGGCGCACGGCGACATCGAGGTCGGCCCCTACGCGCTCACCATCGGCTTCATCGACGAGCCGGCCTACCAGGGCGAGCCGAACGGCCTCGACCTGGCCGTCATGCGTCATGGCGCCGGTGACGCGGCGGCCGGGGCCGCCGCGGCGGACGACCACGCCGATGCCGCCGGCGACGCCGCCGATGATCACGGCCATGACGCGCCCGCATCCGAATCGGCGCCGGCCGGTCCGGTGCCGGTCGAGGGCCTCGAGGAGACCCTGCAGGCCGAGATCATCTTCGGCGCCGAGTCGAGGACGCTCGCGATCGCGCCGCAGTGGGGCGAGCCCGGGAAGTACACCGCGCCGATCCTGCCGACCGCAGCCGGCGACTACACGTGGCGGGTGTTCGGGACCATCGACGGCACCCCGGTCGACGTCAAGCTCTCGAGCGGTCCCGACACGTTCGGGGCCGTCGAGACCAAGGACGCGGTCGCCTTCCCCGCGGCCGAGCCCGACGTGGCCGCGGTGAAGGCCGAGGTCGACACCGCCGCGCGCACCGCATCCGACGCCGCCGGCTCGGCCCGGTCGGCGCTTCTCGCGGGCATCGCCGGCGCCGTGCTCGGGGCCCTGGGCATGGCCACCGCGGTGGTGGCGCTGCGGTCGCGGTCCCGCTAGCGGGTCGATGATGCCGCGGTCGCGCCGTCGACGATGGGCCTGGCCGGCCGTGCTCGCCCTGGCGCTTGCCGGGCGGGCGGGCGGCCAGGCGCACGCCCACGCCAACCTCGTGCGGTCGGAGCCGGCGGTCGGGAGCACCGCGCCGTCGGCGCCCGAGGCGCTGGTGCTGGTGTTCAGCGAGACGCTCGACACCCGCTACAGCCGCGTCAAGCTGATCGACAGCCGGGGCCGCGTGGTCGACGAGGGCCCCGGGACGGTCGACGCCGCCGACCCCCACATCCTGCGCCTCGCGCTCGGCGACCTGCCCGAGGACAGCTACGTGGCCGAGTGGCGCAACCGCTCGACGGTCGACGGCCACATCCGGGCCGGGATCGTCCCGTTCGGCGTGGGGGTCGCGGCGGACCCGACGGCGCTCCTCCCGCCGCTCGGCGCGCCCGACCCGCTGACGGCGCCGCCTCCGCTCGCCGAGACCGTCTTGCGGTGGCTGGGCCTGGTCGGGCTGGCCCTCGCCGGCGGCGGCGCGACCTTCGCGCTGTGGGTGTGGCGGCCGGCGCATGCCGCGGCCGCGCCATCGCACGGGGGGGCGGGCGCGGCAGACCTCGCGATGACGGCGTTCGTCCGTCGACAGGTGTTGGTCGGGGGCGCGGTCGTCGCCGTCGCCGCGGTGCTGCGGATGTTCCAGCAGGCCGCCGCCGATGCCGATGCTTCGGCTTCGGCGCTGGCGGCATCGCTCGCGGCGCTTGCCGGCAGCCGTTCCGGGGCGATGGCGGTCGCGCGTGCCGGGTGTGGGCTCGGGCTGGCGTGGCAGGCCCGCCGGCTGCCGGCCGCCGGGTCCGGACCGCACCGGCCGTGGGCCGTCGCCGCCGGGCTGGCCGCCGCGGCGGTGCTCACGGTGGCCACGAGCGGGCACGGGGCGGCCAGCCCCACCCTCCCGGTGCTGGCCATCGCCGCGGACGCGCTCCACGTCGGCGCCATGGCGGCGTGGCTCGGCGGGCTCGTCCCCCTCGCCGCGGCGCTGCGAGCCGCGCGGCGCGACCCGGCCGCGTCTCTGCCGCTGGCGTCGCTCGTCCCGCGCTTCTCGCGGTTGGCGACGGCGAGCGTGGTCGTGCTCTCGGCCACCGGATCCGCGGCCTACGCGCTGCACGTCGGGTCGAAGGACCTGCTGGCCACCACGACGTACGGCAGGGCGCTGGCGGTCAAGCTGGTGCTGTTCGGCGTGCTGCTCGGCCTGGCCGCCCACCACCGCTTCCGGCTGTCGCCGCGTCTGGCGCGCGCCGGCCAGGCCTTGGCGGCGGCGTTCGGCCGCGGCGTGGCGGCCGAGGTGGCGGCCGGGGCGCTCGTGCTCGCCGCGGTGGGCGCGATGACGTCGGTCACGCCGAGCCGCGACGCCGCCGAGGCGCGCGCACGGTCCGGGGTCATCGACCACGTCGCGCTGCCGGCGGGCGAGCTGACCCTCAGGGTGATGCCGGGGCTCGTCGGCAACAACGCCGTGGCCGTCGAGCTGGCCGACACGCGCCCCGCCGCCGCCGGCACGGCCGCCGACGCGGTGCTGAGGGTCACGGCACCGGGCGGCGTGGCGCGCCCGTTCGACGTGACGCTCCGCCCCGCGGGTGCGGCCGCCGGCCGCGAGCGCTTCGTGGCGCACGGCAGCTTCTTCACGCCGCCGGGCACGTGGCGGACCGAGGTCATCGTGCGGCGGCGCGGCCTGGACGACGTGCGCCACGCGTTCGCGGCGCGCATCACGCGCACGCCGGACGAGCGGATCGAACAGCGTGTCGACGACGCGCTCGCGGCGCCGATCCCGTCGAGCGCCGCGTCCATCGCGGCCGGCGCGGCGCTGTTCCAGACCCACTGCGCGCCGTGCCACGGCCCCGAGGGCCGCGGCGACGGCGTGGCGGCGGCCGGGCTGGCCACCAAGCCGGCGGACTTCCGGCTGCACGTCGCGCTGCACACCGACGCGGAGCTGTATGCCTGGGTGGCGCTGGGCATCGAGGACACGCCCATGCCGGCGTTCCGCGACACGCTGGACCGCGACGAGCTGTGGCACGTGGTCAACCACCTGCGCGCGACGTTCGGGGCGGGCATCGGGAGCGGCGCCGGAGGTGCGCCAGACGGGGGGTGAGCCGATCCGCCGGCGGCCGGGCGGAGGCTCGCCGGCGGATGACCCCGGCGCGGCCGGCGGCCCGTGGCTCCAACCCGACCGTCCCCTCCTCCCCTCGCAACCAGTCTAATACCGTATGACGTCGCATCGCGTGGCACGCCTCTGGTGGAACGGCCCCGGACCGATCGGGGCGGTGGATCGCCGCACCGCACCCCCGCCGCCCCCGAGCGCGCACCCGGCGGGCTCGGTCGACCCGCTCGACGCCGACCGGGTGGCACGGGCCGCGCGGGGCGACGTGGAAGCGGTCGCCGACCTGTACGACGCACACGTCGACCGGGTCCACCGCTTCGTCCGCTTCCGGGTCGCCGACCCGGCCGCGGCGCTCGACCTCACCCACGATGTCTTCGTGGCGATGCTCGCGGCGCTGCCGGACCTCCGCGACGCGGGACGGTTCGGCGCCTGGCTGATGCGCATCGCGCATCACCGCGTGGTCGACCACTTGACGGTTGCGGCGCGCGACGCGCGGCTGGCGTCGGCGGCCCACACCGGTTGGCGACCGCGCGACGGCGGCCGCAGTGCCGCCGAGAGCGCCGGCGACGACCCGGTGGCCGGGGCCGGACACGACCCACGCGAGTCGGTCGACCGCGGCCTCGACGCCGAGGCCGTGCTGGCCCAGGTTCGCCATCTCGAGGCCGACCAGCAGCACGTGGTGGCGCTCCGCTTCGTCGCGGACCTGAGCGTGGCCGAGACGGCCGCGGTCCTCGGACGCTCGGAGGACGCGGTCAAGAAGCTCCAGCGGCGCGCGCTGGCCAACCTGCGGGCGCGCGTCGTACGCGAGGAGGCTGGCACGTGACAGCCAACCTCGGGGGGGCCGTGGATCCGGGTGCCGTGCGCGCGACGGTCGATCGCCCGGCGGTGCCGGACGCCGGCGCCCCTGCCGTGATCGTCGACGCGCCGTTCGACGCGGCCCTCGACGCGGCCCTCGACCGGTTGACGGACCCGATCGGGCGTCGGCTCTCCGACGCGGCCGTCCCTGGAGACGCGTCCGACGGGCTGCCTCCGGAGGCGATCGACATGCTCGCGGTCGCCCGAGCGCTGATCGTGGCGCCGGTGCCGCCGCTGGCGCCGCGAGACCGAGCGGCACTGCGGGCGGGCTTGATGGCGTGCGCGTCCGGCACGAACCCGCCCCGCGGCGGCCGACGCGGCGGGGGCGGCGCAACGGCCGGTGCGATCCTTGGCGGCGTCGTGCTCGTCATCGGCCTCCTGTCGGTCTGGCGCGCCCTCGGCGGCGATGCGGCGCGGGGTTGGGGCCGGCTGCCGATCGGCACCCATGCCCGCACGCCCACCGGCCTCGACCCTGCCGCCATCGTCGCCGCACCGCCAGCCACCCCGGTCGCGCGGAACCCCCTCGGCCTCAACGCGTGGCCGTCGGCGCATGGGCCGCGGCGCCGCGAGCGGGCGCCGTCATCCGGGCCGTCGGCGCCCCCACGTGGACCGGATGCGGGGCAAGCGGCGAGGCGTGGGCCGCCCGCCGCGACGCCGGCATCGGCACCGTCGCCGGTCGGCGCGCCGACGGAGGCCGCTGCGCCGGCGCACGCGCCGATGGCGGCCGTCTCGACGTCCGGCGGCCGCGACACGCCGGCCGCCGCGACGCCATCGCCGCCGGCGCCGCCCACGCCCGCCGCGCCGGCCATTCGCCCGCCCGAGACTGCGCCGGGCCCGCTGCCGCCGACGGCCCATGCGAGCGTAACACCGGGTGCCACGGCGTCACTGCCCGCCACCGGGATCGCCGGCCGGGTGATGGATCCCGACGGTCTGCCCATCCCGGGCGCCGTCGTCGTCGCCGAGCCGTTCGACGGCGCCGGATGGTTCGTCGTGGCCCTCGCCGCCGACGACGGCACGTACGCGCTGGAGATCGCACCCGGCCGGTTCAGGGCGCACGCCGAGGCGCTGGGCCATGCCACCCGCTGGTGGGACGATCGACCCGAGCCGGCCGCGGCGGATCCCGTGATCGTGGCCGCGACGGGGATGGTGTCCGGGGTCGACTTCCGACTTCCGCTTGCTTCCAACCCGGCCGTGCCGACCATCGCCAAGGAGGTGGTGAGATGATCCGCTTTGGACCGCAGGGCCATCGACGTCCCGACGCGGCGTCAGACAGCGTGGGCGCCGCGCCGGGTAGCCCCGGTGCACGACGGTCCCGGCTTCGGGCGGTCATGCCGATGCCGCCCCGATCGCGCCCGCTGCGCCGGTGGTCGCTGGTCGTTGCCTTGACGTGGGCACACGCCATGGCTGCCGAACCGCCAGGGGCGACCGTGCATGCCCAGACGCAACCTCCGTTCTGCCGTCCGGCCGGCAGCGTCGATACGACGCCCGAGACCGGCGGGGTGCTGCAGGTCGGCGGCGCGCTGGCCGCGGTCGACATCGCGGGCGATCTGGCCTTCGTCGCGGTCGGGCCGCGGCTCGCGGTCTACGACATCGCCGACGCCGCCGTGCCACGGGCCGTATGCACCACGGCCATGTTCCCCGACACGGTCGGCGAAGTGGCCGTCGCGGATGGCCGCGCCTACGTGCTCGTCCACCGCTACAACGGGTCGGAGACCCAGCTCTGGGTGCTCGACGCGACCGAGGCGACGGCGCTGCGCGTGCTGGGCCGTGTCGATCTCGCCGGCAGCTTCTTGCGCGTTGCCGTCGGCGACGGCGTGGCCTACCTCGCGGGCAAGTGGCGGGTCGACGAGCAGCGCTCGCGCGCCGGCCTGGTGGCGGTCGACGTGTCGGATCCGCGGGCGCCACGCGAGATCGGGCGGTACAGCGGCGATGCGGAGGACGGTCTGTGGTTCGAAAGCCTCGTGGCCGACGGCAATCGGTTGATCGCGGGGTCGTTCTGGGGCGGCCTCTTGGTGCTCGACGTCTCGACGCCGGCGCAGCCGCGGGCGTTGGGCACGTTGTGGGCGCCCGACGGCCCCGATGGCCAGGAGTCCGGCGTCACCCAAGTCGCGCTCGAAGGGCGGTTTGCGCTCGTCCTGGTCTGGAACCGGCTGCACGTGGTCGATCTCGCCGACCCGGCGGCGCCTCGCGAGGTCGGGCGCTTCCCGGACCTCGGCGTGATCGGCGACATCGCCAGCGAGGCGGGGCGTGCAGTCATGGCGCGCGACGGCGGCACCGGCGCCGTGCTCGACGTCACCGACCCGACGGCTCCGCGGGTCGTCGCCGAGCTGCCGCACGAGGGCGCGCTCGACGGCCCGGGCTTCGACGACGCGATGGTGCTCGTCGGCGGCCGGGCCGCCTGGGTAACGTTCGACGGCGCGCTGCGCGTCGCCGACGTCCGCGCGGACGCGCTGGTGTCGGCGCGCGTGGTGCCGCCGCTCCCGATCGCGAGCCACGTCGTGCGCGTCGGCCGCCGGGCCGTGGTCGCGGGGATGCGTTCGGGGCTCTGGTTGGTCGACCTGGACGGCCGCACCCCGCCCGTGGCCGTGCCGATTCCCCCGTCGGAGCGTACGGCGGCCCTGACGATCGGTACGGTGGCGGCCGACGGCGACACGGTGTTCGCGCTCGACGGCTGGGGATCGGAGGGTCGGCTGCATGTCGTCGACCTGCGCGATCCCGAGCGACCGGCGTGGATCGGCGCGGTGACCCTCCCGCTGCCGGCGGACACCGGCGTCCCGGCCTATCAGATGGCGGCCGGCGGGGGCTTCGTGTACGTCCCGTTCGGCGGCCACGTGTCGGTCGTCGACGTGCGCGACCCGGCGGCCCCGCGCGTCGCGGGGACCGTCGTGCTCGATGGTGCGCTCGCCACCATCCTCCACGGGCGGCACGTCTTCGTCGGCGTCGAGCCGGACAGCCGGTTGGCGACGGTGCGGACGCTGGACGTGACGGATCCCGCCCGGCCGCGGGTGGTCGGCGGCATCTCGTTCAACGCGTCGCGCGTGGCCGCGCTTGCCGTGACCGACGACGATCGGCTGTTCGTGGTGACCGGGACGCGGCTGTACGCGTTTGACGTCGCCCGCCCGGACGCGCCGCGGGCGCTGCGCGCGTTTCTCCCATTCATGGCCGCATCGATCGTCGCCGACGGCCATCGGATGGTCGTCGACGCGCTGGACGGCGTGGCGGTGCGCGACCTGTCGGCGTTCCCGGATGTGCGCGAGGTGTGGTCGGTGAGGCTGCCGGGCGGGATCTACCTCCCCAACTGGCCCTACGTCAGCCACCGCGCCGTGCTGGACGGCGACCGCATCGTCGATGCGCGGGGCGACGCCGGGCTCTTCATCGTGCCGCCGCCACCCGACCAGCCGCCGGCAGGGCCGTCGGCGACGCCCGTTGCGATGCCGCCGGACACGGCACGGGCGGTCGTTTACTTGCCCGCAGCGCTCAACGCCGAGGGGCCGAGGGCAGGCGAAGCGACGGGCTGCCCGCCTTCGCACGTGGCGCTGGTCCTCGACACTTCGGACTCGGAAGACCCCGGCCGCCGGGCGCACCCGGCCGCGGTCGCGAGCGCGGCACACGCGTTCGTCGACGCCGTTGACCTTGGCCAAACTGGCGTGGGGCTGATCGGGTACGACCGCCAGGCCCTGCGGGTGGTGTCGGGGCGGGACCGCGACGGGCTCGTGGCCGGGCTCGCGTTCCTGGCGGCTCCGACCCGCCCCGGGCGCCGCATCGACGTCGGTCTGGCTGCGGCGGCGCTCGACGTCTCGCGCACCGTCGGCCCCACGGGTCGCGGCGAGGTCGTGGTGGTCGCCAGCGGTCCGCCCGACGCCGGCACGGCGGACCTGGTCCGCGCGGCGGCCGGTGCGCTGCGCGACGCGGGCTGGGTGGTCCGCAGCGTGGCGTTCGGCGACGACGCCGACGCCGCGTTGATGCGCGAGCTGGCGTCGGGCCCGGGCGAGGCGCGCCGCGCGGCGACCGGCCCGGAGCTGGCGGCGCTGATGGACGGCTGGGGCCGCCTGCGGCGGGACTGCGGCGGCCGGACGGCGGGCGGGCGACCGGGCTGACCTGCTATCCTTCGGCGCCGGGTCGTCGGTGGTCGCCGGCGCCGGTGCCGGACGCAACCGCGTGGTCAAGACCCGCCTCTACCCGCCTCTGTTCCAGGAGTGATCCACCCATGTCCGTCACCCCGTTTGCCTCACGCCTGGGCATCGCGGCGCTCGCCGCTGCCGGGATGCCCGTCCTCGCCGGCTGCTTGGGTGTCTCGCAGCCCATGACACCGCCCGCTGCCGCGGTGGCGACACCCGCCGCGCCCCAGCCGCCGCTTGACCCGGGACCGTGGGACGACCCGACGCTCGGCAACCTGACCTACACCTTCGACGGCAAGCCGATCGCGCTCGAGAACGGCGAGTACCAAGAGAAGCCCGACGCCGCCTCGGCCACCTTCGTCACCAACATCCGGCTCGGGCCGCAGCGGGCGTTTGGCGACCTCGACGGCGACGGTGAGCGCGACGCCGCCGTGATCTTGTCCGATGCGCCGGGTGGGAGCGGCGTGTTCGTGTACCTGGCGGCCGTGGCGGCCCGCGACGGCATGCCCGTCAACGTGGCCATGGCCTCGCTCGGCGACCGGGTGGTGGTCGACGCCGTGTCGATTACCGACGGCCGGGTCGTGCTCGACGTCACCACCCACGGGCCCCAGGACCCGATGTGCTGCCCCTCGCTCGCGGCGACCTGGGTGTACCGTCTCGATGGCGACGCGCTGGTCCGCGAAGCGGAGTAATCCACCGCCAACCCGCGACGGCGCATGCGGCCCGGGACCATCGACGGCGACGCGCGGGCGCATCGGCCGCGCGCGGCTCCCTACGGCCAGCGCCTCCCCCAGTTGTGCCGCCCCGCCGGGCAGCCGTCGGTGATCGTGACGGCGAGGGCCTGGTAGATCGACGCGAGGGCTTCCGCATCGGGCGTGTCGACATAGTGGGCGGGCGACGACGCCACGGCGCGCAGCAGCCCGGCATGGATGCGGTCCGCCGGATCGGCGGCGTCCGGCCGGCCGACGCCGATGGCGTAGATCTGCATGCCGACGGCCTTGGCGCGGGCCGCGCGCGCCAGCACCGTGTCCTCCTGCGCGCCCGCCGAGGGGGGCGTCGGCACGCCGTTGGGCAGCCCGTCGGTCAGGAGGATCATCACCGGCGCGTTCTCGGCCCGCCGCCGGCCGGCATCCGACAGCGCCGCCTGCCCGTGCTCGATCGCCAGGTCCAGCCGCGTGCCGGGCGCCATGCGGCCGGCAAGGCCGTCGACGGCGCCCCGCAGCGCCGCTGCGTCGTTCGTCAGCGCGACGGCCGTCCACGCCGACGCGTTGAAGCCCGCGATCGCCACCTGGTCGTGACGACGGTCGGCGTCCGGCGCCAGGTGCAGCTGGTCGAGGAACAGCCGCGCCGCCTCCTGGACGGCGGCGAGCTTCGGCCGCCCGGCGGCCGTGGGGCGCTCCATGCTCGTCGACGCGTCGACGACGAGCGCCACGTCGACCCGCCGCCGCCGCGGCGGGCACCGCTCGTTCAACGTGAGCGGGAGGTGGAGGCGGGGCGGAGGCGCGGGCGACGCGGTGGGCGCCGGTGCCGGCGTGGCCGTGGGGTACAGCGCCAGCGCCTCGATGTCGCCGCCGTCGTAGGTCTCGAGGTTGAGCCATTCCTCGCCGTCGGCCGGGCCGGCGATCGACCCGCGCCGATTGTCGAACCACACGGCCGCACGCACATGGCTCCACAGCCGGACGCCGGCGACCACGCCGTCGCGGCCCGGCACGGCCGCGACGGCGCCGGTCGCCGACTCGTCGAAGCGGAACGCGTCGCCGTAGTGCTCGGGGTCGGTGCGCGCCACCCAGCGATCCGGGCCGGCGCGCGCGGCCGGGATCAGGTCGCCGTCGAGGTTGGGCAAGTACGACCAGTTGCCGGCGATGTCGTCGACCCGGTCCCGCAGCCCCAGCACCATGTCGCCGTCCGGCCGGAACGCCAGCCCCACCGCCATCGGCTGGCTGGCGCGGCGCTCACGCACCGCCGCGGCGTCGACGGCGTCGGTCCACGGGGTCCACGGGGGCACCCGCGGGTAGTCCAGCGGCAGGGCCAGGACCTCGCGCATGGCGCTGCCGTCCGGCCGCGAGCGATAGACGTGCACGCCGAGCGTCCCGGGGAGGCCCGGATCCTCACGGCTGTCGACGACGGCGTGGTACAGCCACCCGTCGTGCACCGCCAGGCCGAACGGCCGGGCGTTGGCGGCCCACGGCTCGCCCGTGGCGCCGTGCGCGAACGAGCCGAGCGGCACTGCGTCCGGCACCGTCAGCCGCCAGATGCGGCGGTCGAAGAGGTTCACCGCGACCAGCACCGGCCGGCCGCCCTCGTCCGCGATCTCGATGTCGCCGAGGCCGACGCGGCCCACGCCGGACGCGTTGTGCCCGAGCGCCCGACCTGCCGGGTCGTGGCGGCTCGCGCCGGCTGCGAGCACGGCCCAGCGGCGCGCGTCCCCGGTGCCGACGTCGATCCGGTAGAGCGCGCCGGGCGCATCGCCCGCGGCGGGGTGGAGGGCGTGGTGATAGGCGGCGGCGTAGAGCTGACGCCGCGCCGGATCCCACGCCAGGCCGTTGACGGTGCCGACAGCGCTCGACGCCGACAGCGTCCGATGCCGCGCGAGCACGGCGAAGGCGTCGGGGTCCGCCGGCGTGTCGGTGAACGCGACCACCGCCGGGAGCCCGCAGCCGGGGTCCTCGTCGATGCTGCAGCCCCACAGCGTGCCGGCGTAGTACGGGTTGCCGGCCAGCGTGGCGTCCATCAGCGCGCGGGCGGAGATTCCGCCCTGAGCGGTCGCGGTGCGGCCTGGCCGCGTGGCTGTCAGCACCGCGACGACGACGAGGACCACCGCTGCCAACGCGCCGGCCGCAGCGACGCCGGATTCTCGGCCGCCCACGACCGCCGAGGCGGCTTCCCCCGCAGACGTGGACCGTTTCGACATGCCGCCTGCTCCCCCCGTCCCCTCAGCCCGACGCGGGTCCGACACGCACCTGCCACCACGCCACGACGTCCAGCCGACGGGCGAAGTGCAGCCGCTCGGGCGGGCCGAGGTCGCCGAGGCCGTGGGCGTCGGCGACGGTGTTGACCGCGATGTCCGCGCCCGCGGCCTGCAGCGGCCAACGGGCATGGTGCACGTCGCCGCGGTACAGGTGTCCGTGCCGGTCGGCGCCGTACAGGCAGTAGCGCTCGGTCAGCCAGTGGTCCAGCGTCCCCGGCGCGCTGTGGAAGACGGCGCCGGTCGGCCAGTAGCGCGCCACGAGCTCGCCCGGGCCGAGCCGGTCGTCGGTGCGGCGGCTCTGGTAGGCCACGCTGTCGCCGCCGCCGGGCGTACAGTGCATGGCCGCGTGGAAGTAGGGCATGTGGAAGAACGTCCGGGCGCCCCACACGGCCAGCCGGCTGGCGGCGTCGAGGCTGAAGAACCACACGCCCGGCTTGCCGTCGGCCACGACGTAGGTGCGGATGTTGAGCTCCGGGAACGCCGAGACCCCCGGCAGCCGCGGCAGCCAGCGGGCTCCGACGTCGGCCATGCGGAACGGGACGACGCTCAACCACGCCTGCCCGTCGAACGTGTCGAGCACGAGGCCCGCCGGCAGGTGCGGCGCGATGGCGCCCGGGTCGAGCGGCCAGTGGGCGAAGAGCAGGTCCTGCCAGCTCATGGTCATCACCCACGGCCGCGCCGGCAGGGGCCACGGGCGATGGCCCGCGTCGCGCGGGATGGCGGCCCAGTCGGTGCGCGGCGTGCCCATGGCCGAAGCTTAGGCGGCGCGGCCGCGCCAGGCAAGCGGCCGCACCGCCGGATCAGCCGACCCGCTCGATGACGACGGCGGTCCCGTAGGCCAGCACCTCCGACACGCCGGGCGACAGCTCGGTGGCGTCGTAGTGCATGCCGATGATCGCGTTCGCGCCGAGCGCGTCGGCATGCTCGACCATCAGGTCGAACGCCTCCTGGCGGGCCTGCTCGCACAGCTCGGTGAAGAGCGAGATGTTGCCGCCGACGAGCGTCTGCAGGCTGGCGCCGAGCGAACCGACGATGCTGCGCGAGCGGACGGTGATGCCGCGCACCACGCCCAGGTGCCGCACGGTCCGGAAGCCCTCGAAGCCGAGGCCGGTGGTGATCATGGTCTTGTTCATGGTGTGCGCTCCAAGTCGCGTCGATTCAGGGGTGATGCCGTTTCGCCGCCGGACCGGCTGGCGGTGCTGCCGGGTCGACCGGCCCGCCCGCCCAACGCCTACGGGCAGCCCGCGCGCCACGTCACCGGGTTGAACAGGCTGTGGTACGGCACGCCTGTCCGACTCAGGCTGAGGCAGGTGCGGAGCGGGTTGAACGGTCCAGCCGGCTTGCCGGGGTCGAGCGGCATCCGCCAACCCGAGACGCCGGCGGGGTCGGCGACCGCCGCGTCGATGACCGCGGTCGGGACGCCGTCGCGTGCCGCGGCGCAGACGCACGCGCCGCCCCAGGCCGGGGTCGGCGTCGGCGCGACGGCCGGCGCGTCGTCGGGGACGAACGCGCTGATGCCGGCCAACGTGGCGACCCACACCTTGCCACGGCTGTCGGCGGCGACGGCGAAGACGATGTCGTCGATGAGGCCGTCGGCAGTGGTGAAGACCCTCCAGCGACTCCCGTCCCAGCGGCTGACGCCGGGCTCGCGGAGATCCTCCGTCGTCGCCACCCACACGTTGCCGCGGGCGTCGACGTCCACGCCCCAGGCGCGGTTGGCGCCGAGCCCGTCGGCGGTGGTGAAGGTGGTGGTGAAGCGGCGGTCGGGGCTGCTGTCGAAGCGTGTCACGCCGGCCCCGGCGGCCGAGCCCGGCCCCTCCACCAGCCACAGGTCGGTGTTGCGCGGGTCGAGCGCGATGTCGTAGACCCGGTTGCTCGCCAGGCCGTCGAGCGTGGTGAACGTCCGCCACGCCGGCGCGCCCGGGGGCGCCTTCGGGTCCCAGCGCGTCAGGCCGGCGTCGGTGCCGAACCACACGAGGTCCCGGCCGCCGCGGCGGTCCACCGCCACGGCGTACACCGTGCCGGCGGTCGCGGCGTCCGGCGCCTCGAGCTTGCGCCACGCCTGCCCGTCGAAGCGCACGGCGCCCGCCGACGTCCCGAACCACGCCCCGCCGCGATCGTCGCCGACCGCGCTGTAGATGCGCGCGTCGCTGCCGACGACATCGGTGATGGCCCGGGTGCTCCAGCGTCCCCGGTCGCGCCAGGCCATGCCGACGCGGTCGACGCCCACCCACACGCGGCCCTGCGCGTCGACGTCGATCGCGTTCTGGACGACGCCGAGCACGCCCGACCGCAGCATGCCGACGCGCGAATCGTGCCGGACCCACCGCCGGCCGTCGAAGTGGTTGACGATGTTGTCGGGCGACAGCATCGAGAAGTAGCCCGCCCACAGGCTGTCGTCGGGCGCGACGGCCAGGGCGAACGCCACGTGGTTGGACGGCGCGATGTCGGACTGGATCTCGGTCCAGGTGCTTCCGTCCCAATGCGAGATGCCGCCTCCGATGTAACCGATCCACATCCCGCCGCGTGGGTCGACCGCCAGCGCCTGGCCGTAAGCCCCCATGGCCGCGACGTGGTCGCGCGCGCGCGTGACCTCGACCCACGCGCGGCCGTCGAACCGGCGCGCGTGCAGCCCGAAGACGGCCCACACGGTGCCGTCGTCGGCGATGGTGAGCTCCGGGCCGCCTGTGCTGAGATCGGTGCCCGGGGGCGACCCCGGCCACGCCAGGTCGAACACCTCCCACGGCGTGCCGGAGACCCGCCGCGCGATGTTGAAGCGTCCGGTATCGGTCTGCACCCACGCCCAGGCCGTGCCGGCCGTGTCGACGGCCGCCGGGATCACGGCCGGCGACGCGAGCCCGTCCGACGGCACCGGCTCCCAACGTGCGCCGACGCGCCGGGCCATGCCGTCCTCGCCGCCGGTCCAGACGGTGCCGTCCGGGGCGACGACCACGCCGGCCAAGGCGCCGCCTGGCAGTCCGGCGGTGGCGGCCGGCTGCCATGCCGTGCCGTCGAAATGGAACAGGCGGCCGTCGGCCACGACCCACGCCGTGCCGCCGGAGCCGGTGGCAAGGCAGCTCGCCATGGGCGAGAGCTTGTCGAACGGGACGCCGCTCGACACGTCGAACGCGCGCCAGGCCTGGCCGTCGAAGCGGCTGATGCCCATCGTCGCCGCCTTCGAGATCCGCGTCGACTGCCGGTGGGTCGCCCACACGTCGCCGTCGGGCGCGCGCTGGATGCGGTAGATCGCGTTGCCGCCAAGACCGTCGTCGCGCGTGAACTGCCGGACGGCGCCGGTGCGGCGATCGTGGCGCACGACGCCGCCGTTGTTGGTGCCGGCCCAGACGGCGTCGGGGGCGACGGCGAACGCGACGACGCAATCGGCACAGGCGTAGCTCTGCCACGTTCCGCCGCCCGTGGGCGGCGTGGTCTGTGCGGACGCAGGGGCGACGCGGCCGCCGGCCGCGAGCGCTGCGGCGACCAGCACGGCGGTGGCAAGGGCGAGGACGGCAAGAGGGGTGCGCATGGCGGGAAGGCCTCCTTGGCGGTCGATCCGATCGGGCGGACGGCACGGACGAAGGCGGGCGCGACGGGTGCGCCGTTGTGCGGCGATGTACGAGACCCGCCTACACCCGGTTGTGTGGACGGCCTGTGGCGGGCGCGACCCGGCGCCGAACCCACGAACGCGTGCCCGTGAGCGGCACCAGGGTACCATGGAGGTCGTCCCAGAACCGTCCCAGCGCGCGCTGCCCCCCGCGCCACGGTCGGGGGCCTCGCGCCGCGCTACTCGCGCCGCACGGCCGGCAGGAACACGGCCGGCGACGGCGGTCGCGCGCTTGCCGTCGCCGTCGCCGCGACCGTCGGAGCGGCCGTCGCCGTCGGCGCCGCCGGCGCGCCCGCGATCACCACCGCCGGGTCGCCGAGGAGGACGAACATCCGCGCGATGTCGGCCCCCTCGCCGCCCTGGGCGAGGACCTCGACGCTGGCCGCCGTGGTCAGCGCGCCGATCGGCAGCCTGCGGCCGTCGAAGAGCCCGCGATAGACCGACGGCAGGAGCAGCCGCTGGGCCGACAACGTCGCCAGACCCGATGGGCTCCATGCCGCCACGCCGCCGCCGGCCGGGTGCGTCAGCCACAGCTCGGCCATCGACACCGGCTTGAGCGGATGGTCGATCCACCCGTTCATGCACGTCGCGGCCGTGAAGAGCGGCATCCGGTCCCCGTTGGCCAGCCGCGCGATGTCGGCGTTCTGGAAGATGCGCCCGCCGCCCGGCCACGGGCTCCAGAGGTCGACGTTGCCGTGGCCGGTGAAGTTCAGCGCCAGCGCACCCGCGTCGACGGCCGCCCCGATGTCGGCGGCGAGGTTGCGATCGCGCGGGTGGCGCGCGGCATAGAAGCGCTCGACGACGGTGTCGGGCGGCGCGAGCCGCGCCAGCGTATCGGAGAACGGCTCGAACAGGTCCGCCCCGTCGTCGTCCGCCACGAGGACCACGCGCCGGCGCCAGTCGGCCCCGGGCGGCGCCGCCTCGTGGCGCAGCGTCTTGGCGACGACCGCCTCGGCCTGCACCGCCGTCGACACCGACAGACGCCCCAGGAGCATGTCCGGCACGTCGTCGTCGCCCGACACTGCCGCGAACCACAGGTCGCTCGTGGCGGCGCCCATGTCGCCGGTGAGCCGCGACGTCGTGTCGAACTGGATCGACGGGACGAAGTTCGGAGGGCCTTGGCCGTAGCCGCGCCGGTAGTCGAGGTTGGACTCCCCGACGAGCAGCACATAGGTCGGCGCGGGCGGGGGCCAGTGGGCGAACGCGTGCGCCAGGAACGTCCGGATGGCACGCGGGTCGAACACGCCGCCCGAGAACTCGTCGTACACGTCGTCGATCAGGACGGTGGCCGTGCGGAGCCCCTGGGCGGCGCGGTGCCGCACCAACGGGTCCACCGCCGCCGCGAAGTCCGGGTGCGTGACGACCACGTAGTCGGCGCCCCGGGCGGGGGTTCGCCAGGCCGACGGCGTGTTGCGTGCGACCTGCGTCGGCCGGAGGATGCCGGCCGGCGTGAAGGCGACATAACGCGTTTCGGCCGTCGCCGTGTCGCTGAAGCGCGCCCGATACGTCCCGGCCCCTTCTTCCGAGAC
>WBZR01000434.1_pt1 | contig 67735 bp, 61 predicted proteins | sample 5204231 | NCBI WGS metagenome assembly WBZR01 (sample SAMN12412403, study PRJNA552823) | activated sludge metagenome | isolation source: activated sludge from anammox sidestream of wastewater treatment plant... | place: USA: Virginia | collected 2017-08 | reverse complement strand
GGCATAGGCGTCTCCTTGAACCGAGCGTAGCATATACGCTCGGCTTATGGGCTCAAAAAAAGAAACCTGCCGAATCTTCACTTCCATGTCGCGCACCCCTGACCGTGTGCTGGAATGACGTGCGGAAGACGCATGGGTTAACCTGGGATCAGTGGCGGTGCGAGAGGGGATGGGTATTGGGGATAATGCTTGACAAAGGATAATTATTATTATTCAATAGGTATTGATGATCTCCGACGATTCTCTTCGCCACCGTATGGATCTCTTCCGCCAGCGTTGTCTGGAACTGGGATTGGCATACACTCATCAGCGGATGGTGATCTACAAGGCGCTCGCCTCCACGAATACCCATCCCACGCCCGAAGCCGTCTATGAGCAGGTGAAACGGGAAATCCCCGCGATCAGCCTTGGCACGGTGTACAAGAACATCCGGACTTTTACGGAGTCGGGCCTGCTGCGCGAGGTGACCGTTCTGCACGATTCCCTGCGGCTGGATGCGAATCTCGGCGATCATCATCACCTGGTCTGTGTGCGCTGCAAGGCGATATTCGACGCTCCCGAGAGCGAAGCAACACCCGTGCGAGTACCGGAATCGCTGCCGGATGGCTTCCGGCTGGAGCGGTGTTCCGTATTGTTTCTGGGCGTCTGTGCGCAGTGCGCGGCCGCACAGCAGTAAGTTGTATCGTCCGAACAGAAGGAGATATTCCATGGCTGATCTGAAAGGGTCGAAGACCCACGATAATCTGAAGTACGCCTTTGCGGGTGAGAGCCAGGCGAATCGCCGTTACCTCTATTTCGCCAAGATGGCGGATGTGGAAGGGTATCCGGACGTTGCCGGCCTGTTCCGTGACACGGCGGAAGGCGAGACCGGCCACGCGCACGGCCATCTGGACTACATGAAAAAAGTGGGCGATCCGGCCACAGACCTGCCCATTGGAGACACTTCGCTGAATCTGAAGGCCGCCATCGCGGGAGAAACACACGAGTACACGGACATGTACCCGGGCATGGCGAAAACGGCTCGGGACGAAGGGTTTTCGGAGATCGCGGACTGGTTCGAAACGCTGGCGAAAGCGGAAAAGTCGCATGCGGGGCGTTTCGAGCAGGGGCTGAAATCCATCAGCTAGCAGCTACAATTGATGGGGCGTGCGCACGCGCGCCCCGAGGGCGCCCTTGTTATGGCAGTCATTAAAGGAACACCCACCGAAGGGCTCACATACAATCCGAACGAGCGGAAGTACTGGAACAAGACAGCGCTCGCTCAGGAAGTGGAGCGCATCTTCGATATCTGTCACGGGTGCCGTTTGTGTTTCAATTTGTGCCCCTCGTTTCCGGCTTTGTTTCAGGCCGTGGACAAGCACGGCGGAGACGTGCGGCAACTCACCGCGGCGGAAACAGACTACGTAATCGACACCTGCTACCAGTGCAAGCTGTGCTATGTGAAGTGTCCCTACACGCCGGATGACGGGCACGAGTTCCAGTTGGATTTTCCACGGTTAATGCTGCGGGCAAATGCCGTGCGCCGGCGGGAGGCGGGAATTCCGCTGCGATCGAAGATGCTGGCGCGTCCGGAACTGGTGGGGAAGATCGGAAACGCGGCTTCGGACCTCGCCAATTGGGCCAACCGGCAACCTTTGCTCCGCCGCATGATGGAGGCGGCGGCAGGGATCCACAAGGACAAACAACTGCCGGAATTTCACGACGAGACGTTCGAGAATTGGCGTCTGGGACGTCCCGAGCCGGAAGGGGACCGCAATATGGCGGTTCTGTTCCACACCTGCTTTGTGAATTACAACAATCCGCAGATCGGCAAGGACGCGGTGGATGTGTTCTCGAGGAACGGGATCTCGCTCGGATGCCCGAAACAGAACTGCTGTGGCATGCCGGCGCTCGAGGCGGGGGACGTGAAACTGGCAAGGGAAATGGCGGAAAGCAACGTGGCTTCGCTCGTGCCGCACGTAAACGCCGGCAGGAAAGTGGTGGCGATCAATCCGTCGTGCTCGTTCATGCTGCGCAAGGAGTATGCGGAGTTGCTCGGGACGCAGGCGGCGAAGAAGGTTGCGGCCAATACGATGGACCTGTGTGAATTTCTCTTCGAGCGCAAGCGCAAGGGAGATTTCAATCGAGCGTTCCGCTCAACGCCGGGCAAGGTGGCTTATCACATTCCGTGCCACCTGAAGGCGCAAAACATCGGCTTCCGGTCGCGCGACATGATGCGCCTCATTCCGGGCGCGCAGATCACGATGGTGGAGCAGTGCAGCGCCCACGACGGAACGTGGGCGATGAAGAAGGAGTTTTTCCCCCTGTCGATGCTGACGGCGAAGAAGGCGTTCGACGAGATGAATGACGTCAAGGCCGAGGTTACGGCATCGGACTGCCCATTGGCGGCGATCCATTTCGAACAGGGCACCGGCGTGAGGCCCATCCATCCGATCCAGGTACTGGCGCGGGCGTATCGCGAGGATGGATTTCCAACCAGGCTGCCGGCGGCGGAGGAAGAGAAGAAGTAACGGAACTATGCAGCCAGTCACATTCGAAGAAGTCAGGAACATTGCCGAGTATGAGGTGTGGCGGGAGCAATGGCGCCCGCGGATGATTGCCATGAAGGACCGCCGGCGCGTGCGCGTAGGCGGGCATCTTACCTTTCTGTTCGAGAACCACGACACGGTGCTTTACCAGGTGCAGGAGATGGTGCGCATCGAGCGCATTGTCCGGCAGCACGACATCGAGCATGAGATCCACACTTACAATGAGCTGATTCCGAAAGCGAACGGCCTGTGCGCCTCGTTGTTAATCGAGTACGAGACGCCCGAGGTGCGGGCGGTGTGGCTGCGGAAATTGTTGGGTCTGGAGAATCACGTGTGGTTCGTGGTAGGGGAGACGGCTCCGGTGAAGGCGAATTTCGATACGCGGCAGATCTCGACGGACCGCATCAGCTCCGTACAATACGTCTCCTTCCAGTTTTCCCCGGAGCAGGCGAAGCTGTTCCCGAACGGGGCCAAACTGGTAGTGGATCATCCGGAATACAAGGCCGAGTCGGCTCTCACCGCCGCGCAACTGGCGGAGTTGAGCGGCGATTTCCTTTGATTGGGGAAGCCCCCCTGTCACGGGTACCCGCCAATACCTTAGACAAGGGATATCCCAATGCAGTCGAATTTGAGCTAATAATAGACAAGTGACACAGATCCCGGGGTGAGTGCAGTGCGGCCGCGGCGTCGTGCTCTCCCTGACCGAGTACAAACGCGGCCGCTTAATTCGCACCCCGAGGTCCAGTTTCACTGGACCTGGCGGCTGGTTACAAGTTCCCGCTCGAAGTATTCGATGCCGGTACAGTACTTTCCCTCCGATGGCGGGCCCAATCTTCTTTGTTCACCTGCCTGCTGCGAGCGACCGCCAAAGCATCCGGGGGTACGGTATGGGTGATGACCGACCCGGCGGCGAGGTAGCTGCCTTCCCCTATTTCCACCGGAGCCACGAGCGTGGAATTGCTGCCCACAAAGGCTCCATTGCCAATCCTCGTTTGGCTTTTCTTCTTCCCGTCATAATTGCAGGTAATGGCGCCGGCTCCGATGTTCACCTTCTCTCCGATGACTGAGTCGCCGAGATAGGCGAGGTGGGATGCCTTGGAACCTTTGCCGAGGCGAGTCTTCTTGAGCTCCACGAAATTCCCGATGTGCGCCCCGGCCTCGACGTAGTTCTCCATTCGCAGGCGAGCGTATGGCCCCACCTGCGCGCCGGTCTCGACGTGCGACGTATTGATAAGGGTGTACGGCAGGACGAGCACGCCATCTTCAACGGTGGAGTGGTTGACGATGGAAAAAGCGCCAATATGGCAGCCGGCGCCGATGCGGGAGTTGCCGAGTATCCGCGTGAATGCCTCCACCACAGTGTCCATGCCGATTTGCACCTGGGAGTCGATGGTGACGGTTTCCGGGCGTTCGATCGTGACGCCGTCGAGCATAAGCTGGCGGACCTTCTCCTGGCGGAGAATCCGGTCCACGGCAGCCAACTCGATGCGTGTGTTGATGCCCAGCAATTCCGAGGAGTCATCCACTACCAGGGGGAGGACGGAGTGTCCTTCGCGATTCAGGATCTCCACCGTGTCCGTGAGATAGAGTTCGCGGGCGGGGTTGTCCGGGCGGAGGTCGTGCAAGTGTTTCCACAGCAGCGGAGCGTCGAAGCAATAAATGCCCGCATTGATCTCGCGGATTCGCCGCTGTTCCGCTGTGGCGGCTTTCTCCTCCACTACGGCAACGACCTCTCCGCGCTCGTTGCGGAGGATGCGGCCATACCCGGTGGGGTCGTCGAGAAATGTGGAAATGGCGGCCGCGGCGGCCCCGGAACTGGTTTGCAGTTCGATTAGCTTACGTAACGTGGACGCTTTGAGCAGCGGGACATCGCCATAGAGAACGACAACCCGGCCGGCGCGCTCGCGAACCACCGATTCGCAGCAGAGTACGGCATGACCGGTGCCCTTTTGCTCGGTCTGCTCGGCAAATTGCACGCCGCGAGAGGCAAGAGTATCCCGGACCTCGGCGGCCTGGTGACCGACGACGACATAGATGGAGCCGGGAGCCGTCAGCTCGAGAGCGGTATCCACGACATGCTCGGCAAGGGTCTTTCCGCCTGCCTCGTGAAGCACTTTCGCCTTGCGGGATTTCATGCGGGTGCCCAGACCCGCGGCAAGAATGACGATCGTCAGCGGAGATTCCATGAAGTATCCTGATCCATTACAACATTCGGCGGAGGAGCCTCGCGACTACAGCAGGCCCTTGGCGGCGGCTCTGAGGCCGGAGGCCTTAGCCCTTTCGCGCAGCCTGTTCCCCACCAGAGCCAGGCGAATGGCGACGGCTGCGGCGACGTGCGAATCGTGACGCACTTTTTCGGCGCGCGCGAGCATGTCCTCTTCCACAACACAGAGTCCCATATCCTCCAGACGCCTGCGGTCGACCTCGACGGGCATTACCTTCTGGGCCGCGTATCTCCGCCTCGCCGTCGTGCCGATGGGCTTGGCGTTCACGATGACGAAGTCCAGAAAGGAAAGCCCGGCATGTTTGTGGATGGCTTCCACGTGATCGGACGCGCGGAAATTCATGGTCTCGCCAGGCTGCCACATGAGGTTGCAGAAGTAGGCTTTCACCGCGCCGGAGCGCTCGATGGCTTCGGGGATACCGCGGACGAGCATGTTCGGCACGACGCTGGTGAACAGGGAGCCGGGGCCGAGCGTGATCAGGTCGGCTTCGGCGATGGCCTGCAGCGTTTCGGGAAGAGGCAGCGGGTTTCGCGGTTTGATGAGAATCTCGCGGATGCGGGTCTTGCTGCGGCTGATGCGCGTTTCTCCGCTCACCGTCGAGCCGTCCTCGAGCCTTGCTTCGAGCACGACATTTCTCGCGGTGGAGGGGAAGATGCGTCCGCTGCTGGCGATGACTTCGGAAGAGAGCTTGATGGCGTGCGCGAAGTCCCCGGTGAGTTGCGTGAGCGCGGTAAGGAAGAGATTCCCGAAGCTGTGTCCTTTGAGGCCGCGTCCGGCATCGAAGCGGTACTGAAACAGGCGGGAGAGCAACGCCTCGTCTTCCGAGAGCGCCACCATGCAATTGCGAATATCGCCCGGGGGAAGGACGTCAAAGTCGCGGCGCAGGCGGCCGGAACTGCCGCCATCGTCGGTGACTGTGACGACGGCGGTGACTTCGAGCCCCATATCTTCGGGAAACTCGTAGCGCCGGCGGGCCGCGGGATCAACGAGTTCGGGCCGCGCATAGTATTTCAAGCCGGACAGGAGACAGGAGAGCCCCGTTCCCCCGCCGATGGAGACGATGCGTAGTGGTTTGCTTGCGGAAGCGCGCCGCTTCGGGCTGCGTTTCATTGGCATGAAGGCTGTGGAGAGGGGAACATCATTCAGTGGTCGCTAGAGTTTCTTGTCGCCAAACACGATTTCCCGAACGGGGGACTGCCTGCCGAACTCGAGGAAATCCGGATCAGTTCGAGCGATGGTGCGATTTCTAGGGTCGAGGCGGATGGCAGTCTCGAGGTGCCGGGCCGCTCCTTCCAGATCGCCCTGGAGCCCGCGGCTGAGGCACAGCGCGTACTGGATGTGATCGGATTTCGGCGACTGCTCGAGAGCGCGCTTGAGAATTTGTTCGGCATCGGCGGGCCGGCGCTGGCTGATGAGGTTGACCGCGTAGTAGTACAAATCCTCGGGGGTGCGCAGATCCGGCTGGCTTTGGGCAATCCGCTGCTGGCACATGCGGATATGCTGCTTTGCGGTGTATGCCATATCGCGGTTCTCTCCCGCGGCGCACTTTTCAAAGTGCAGCAAGGCGGATGCGAAATCGCGCTGATGGAACAGCCGCATGGCCTTATCGAACTCCTCCGCCTGTGTCCGCGCGGCGGTGGCCGGCGCGTCCTGGCGCAGCGGCGGTGCGCCAAGCTTCGTGCCGGCTGTCCGAACTTCCGGAGATTTCGGCGTATGAGATTGTGCCTTCTTCATATCCCTCGCCCCCAGCGGAAAATTCTTTTCTTAGCAAAACCTTGCCGTCTTTGCAAGGATAATGCATTTTCCGCGGGCAGGAGGAAACGGGGAGCCGGTCAAGCCCCTTGTGATTCACCTGTTGTAGCGAACGAGGGCCATCGATGCTTCCGGCTCGGGGATGGATGGCAGCATGAGAATGCGCCTTTGCGGCCTGGGCGAATCCAATTGCTTCGGAGCGGTTTGCCTGGCTCCGGGAAGAAAGGCACGCAGGAGGCCTGCGAAGCCGCCGTGCTCCTGGGCTTCTTTCTCCTTCCCCAGACACTTCGCGGCGAGGTCCGCGAACTGGCGTCCCATCGCGGACCTGCGATCGAGGGTCCTGCCGTCCTGAATGGCTTTCTGCAACACGGCATAAGAGTTGGAGATGGTGGCAAAGACCTTGGCGCCGAGGAGTTCGTCGAGATGGTCATTGATGGCGGCACGCGCTTGCACGCGGTTGACGAGAACGCGGGTCGGGTTGAGAAGGTCGAAATGCCCGAGAAGTTCGAGCCGGCGCCTGGTCATTTCGAGGGCGCACAACTCCGGTGTGGAGACTAGGAAGATGCTGGTGCACTGCTCGAGAATGGCCATGGCGTGCTCGTCGAAACCGGCGGGCATATCCAGAAAAATAGCTTCATAGTTCCGGCGGGCATACTCGAGGTAGCGCCCGATGGCGGCCAGCGGAAGTGAGAGGCGGGACACCGAACTGCCCAAGCCAACCAGATCGAGCTTCCCAATCCGCGAGACCATGCGTTCCCAAATGGAATCATCAAGAACTTCGGCGTACTCGACGGCGTCGCGCAACCCGTAGCGGGGGGGGAGTTTGAGCATGAAGTCAAGGGCGCTCGAGCGGCAGTCGAGATCGAGCAGGAGCGTGCGGCAGCCGCCTTGCCGCGCCACTTCGAGGCTGGTATGAAGCGCCGCGGTAGTGGCTCCACAGCCGGGCTTGGAGGAAAGAAAGGCAATGATATTTTGGGATGCCTCCAGTTTGGGAGGATTCTGAGCGATCAACGCGCGGATGCGGCTGAGCATCAGTTCGAGATCCTGGGAGGAGAAAGGAACGGTGAGATACTCACGCATTCCCCGGCGCATACAGGCGATCATTTCATCGACTGTTCGCTCGCCGCTCACGGCCACCATTTGCGTGCCGGGCGCGACGCGTTCGACGACTTCCGCCATCCTTTCGATTTGGGCTACACCGGCGACCTCGAGGAAAACCACATGGGGAGCCACGGAACGGAGCACCCTTTCGAGATCATTAGCCGCGGGGAACTGATCCAGTTTGCGAACCAGGTGTAGCGTGTGATTGCGCGTCACGGTAGCGGAGAATTCCTGGAGCAGCCGCGAATCCTCCATGATTACGAGCGCGCGAAGTATTTCCATTGACAACCTCATCCTCCTGGGAAGAACTGCAACGTGCAGCCTGTCTGTTTCCTTCTTCATTGAAGCGCTGAGAGGGGAACGGCTCAATGGAGGAAGAGTACCGAAGAGAGGTCCTAAAACAGCAACCCTGGGCTGTGCTCCCGCGGCGCTCCGTACTGGTACGCGAGCAGGAGTATCACTTGTAATCTCTTCCCGCGTGGTTTTCAGACTCCCATCCGGTCCCGCACCTGTTCGACGGCGGCGCGCAACTTCGGGTCGTCGCCGAGTTGGATCGGCGCCCGGCATCCAGCCTTTCGCGCCTGCCGCGGCGACCCGGTCGAGATCTTCCTTTCCGCGGCACCGGAACAGGTTGAAACCGGCGGCAACAGCCGCGCGCAGGTCCGGATCGGACTGCGGCGGTTCGTAGCTTTGCAGAGACTGCGGAAATGGCTGTCAGAAGGAGCGCTGCCAGTGTAAGCATCGTCATGAAAATAGCATGGGGCTACATTCCATACAGGTGTTCACTGCGGATCACCGGACGGGTGCTTTCAGGGCGGTGAGAGTACATCGAAGGCCGATCGTGGCGATTCTGCCGGCTCCAGGCATTTCTTCGTCTATTCAGCGACAAAGTGCCGTCGATGAACATGTTCTTCCTCACCGTGGAGATGAATTCCGGCCGGCAATTCCTTGATCGGGTCGTCCGCGAGCATTGCGCGCATCTGCTTCACCGCCGGGAGAGGTAGTAATGCGCGCGCGCCTCAAAGGCAAGTTCGAAACGCGATATTCCTACTTTGCCGCGACAATCGTGAATTATGTCGTTGACTTTCACCAGGCACGGGTATAAATTTGAGGACGTCAAATCGTCCGGAGGGAGAAGAATCATGCGCGGCGTGTTGATGGTTAAAGCGCCGGCCGAAAGATTCGAACTCGGGCAGGATGCCTCGCCCTGGTGCGTGGCTTGCGCTCAGTGCGCAGGACCACTCAATTACTCATCCGTTACAACAATGAGGTCTAGCCATGAAGCTACATGCTGATTTGTTCCGGCTGCCGGCAATTCTTTGTCTATTCGGCCTGGCGGCTTTCACTCAAACCGCACAACTTACGGGCACTATAACTGATGCCAGCGGTTCGGTGGTGCCAGGCGCCAAAGTGGTGGCGACCAACATGGACACTGGCGTCGCCCGGGATTCGGTCACCAATGAAGCCGGCAACTACCTGATCACGGCGCTACTTCCGGGCCGGTACCGGGTAACGGCCGAAGCAGCGGGGTTCAAGCAGTTGAAACGGGAAGGTTTGAACCTGGCGGTGGACCAGGTGGGGCGAATCGATTTCATGATGGAGTTGGGCGAAACCAGGGAAAGCATCACTGTGGAGTCGGCGGCAGTTCTACTCGACTCAGCCACGAGCACGATCGGCACAGTGGTGAGCCGCCAACAGGTTAGCGAATTGCCTTTGAATGGACGCAACCCGCTCGATTTGCTTGCGCTCTCACCGGGAATCCGAGTTCAAGGGGGATTCGGCGGCAAGAACGGGTCCTGGGGGAACTTCTCCTCGAATGGCGGCTTGGCGAACGCTAACGTGGTGATGGTGGAGGGACTCGCGCTCGACCTGGCCCAGATGAACGCGCCCTCCTTCGTGCCGCCGGTAGATTCCACACAGGAGTTCCGGGTGCAGACGAACAAGTTCTCGGCCGAATATGGGCGAACAGCCGGCGCTGTAGTGAATTTCAGCGTCAAATCGGGGACAAACGAGTTGCATGGCTCCGTCTATGAGTTCTCGCGCAACAAGGTTCTGAACGCGAATAATTTCTTCAACAATCGCGCCGGAGTCGCCTTGCCGGCGTTTAAGCAGAACCAGTTTGGCGCTTCCATCGGGGGGCCGATCAAGAAGGACAAGACTTTCTACTTTTTCAATTGGGAGGATTTCCGGCTGCGGCAGTCTTCGCCCAGCATCACTTCGGTGCCGACGCCACTCCAACGCTCCGGCGACTTTTCGCATACTTTGAACGCGGCGGGGAGCATGGTGGTGATTGCCGATCCGTTGACGACGAGACAGCTTCCAAATGGCGACTTCGTCCGCGATACCTTTGCGGACAACATTATCCCCGCCTCGCGAATCAGCAGAGTTGCCGGTAACGTGACCCAGGTATTTCCTTTGCCGAATGCTGCGGGCAACCCGGTGACCAACGTCAACAACTACGCGACCGTGGGAGGCAACGGGAATACCGAACACCAGATTGTGACCAAACTGGATCACAATTTGAGCAACAAGTGGAAGCTGTTCGGCACCTACTCGCGGATTTGGGCGGCGCAGACGAATATTGATCCGCTGGGGTACGGCGTCAACCTGACCAGGCAGGCTACGTACGCGCGCAACCACGCTACGGTTTCGGCCACGGCGGTACTGAACCCGGGGCTGATTCTGGAGTTGCACAGCGGCTTTGCCCGCTACGACTCGCCGAGTATCCCTTATGCTTTGGGCTTTGACATCACGAAACTGGGCTTCCCGCAGTCGCTGGCAGACGCGACGCAGATCAAGGCGTTCCCGGCATTCAACTTCTCCGGTGCTCTGACGCCGGTCGGCAGTTCCGCCTCCGCCGGCATGACGCTGGTGGATTTGAACAGTTGGGGGCAGCGGGCTTCCATGACATGGGTGCACGGGTCGCACAGCGTGAAGTTCGGCGGTGACTACCGCGTGCAGCAACTCAATCAGTTCCAACAGAACTCCTTCGAACCTGCCTTTCAGTTCAGCAGCCAGATGAGCGCGCTGAATCCGCAGCGGCTGGATGTCAACAGCGGCACCCCGTTTGCTTCGTTCCTGATGGGGTACATGGCAAGTGCTTCGGTGGCGAAAAGCCAGCGTCTCGCCAACCAGCGGAGATATCTGGGCACCTTTATCCAGGACGACTGGAAGATGACGCGGAAACTTACCTTGAACGTTGGTTTGGAATATGGTCTGGAGTTCCCCATCACCGAGCGCTACAACCGCAAGATGTGGTTCGACCCTACGGCGCAGTTACCCATCAGCCAGCAGGTGGGGCAGAACCTGGTGGGCGGGTTTCGCTTCGCCACTGACAGCCAGCGCTCCCCTTACGATCTGTACAAGAAGCAGTTCGGTCCGCGGTTGGGCTTCGCCTACCAGTTGTTTCCGAACACGGTCATCCGCGGCGGATACGGGCTGTTCTGGATTCCCGCTGCGACGACGGAAGTGACGGGCGACGTGCGGGCTCCCGCCTGGGCGATCAGCACGCAGGCAGTAGCTTCTCTGGACAATGGCAACACGCCATATGACAAACTCGATAACCCGTTTCCGAAGGGAATTCTCGACCCTCCCGGAAACGCTGCCGGGTTGAATACCTTGATTGGGCAAAACGCCGCCGCCAACCAGCGGGATTTCCACGCCGGGTATATGCAGCAGTGGAACTTCGACATCCAGCACTCGCTGGGCAGGGAGATGGTAATTGAGGCACTATACGCGGGGAGTGTGGGAGTGGGGCTTCCGGCAAACTGGGCAAGCCAGATGAACCAGCTTCCTGATACGTATCTCAGCCAGGGGGCGTCGCTGCAGGCGCTGGTTCCGAACCCGTTCGCGAGCGTGGTGGCCAGCGGCCCGCTGTCACTTCCCACGGTGCAGCGGGCTCAATTGCTGAGGCCGTTCCCGCAGTTTCAGACCCTGTATGTCGAAGGCCAGCCGTTGGGGCATTCGAATTACCACTCGTTCCAGATGCAATTCAACAAGCGGTTCGGCGCCTCTATTATTGGCATGGCCTACACTATCAGCAAAGCGATGGGAAACACGGAGAGCCGGTCGGACTGGCTCGAAGGCGGCGCGCAGGGGACCAGTATGGGGTTCATGGACCCCAATAACCGGCGCCTGGACCGCTCGCTGGCCGTGGCCGATGTGCCACAACGGCTGGTGCTGAATTTCACGCTGGAGGTTCCATTCGGAAAAGGGCGGCGGCTGCTCAACAATCTGGGCCCCGCGGACCGCGTGGTTTCGGGCTGGCAGGTGACCGGCGTGTATACAGCTCAAAGCGGGACGCCCGTAGCAGTGGCAACGCCGACGAATCTCACCGGCACATTCAACGCAGTCACCGATGTTTATGGGTCCTACAGCAGCAACTCAAGGCCCAACAACAACGGGCAGAGCGCGGCGCTGAGCGGCAATCCGGTGGACCGGTTGAACAGGTGGTTCAACACCTCCGCATTCAGCCAGCCGGCGCCGTTCACTTACGGGACGGCTCCACGGACGCTACCGGATGTGCGGTGGGACGGCACAAACAACCTGGACTTCGGTCTGTTCAAGAACAACCGGTTCGGACATGAGGGCCGATTTAACGTGCAGTTTCGGGCCGAGTTCTTCAACTCGATGAACCATCGCCGGTTCGGGGTAGCGGGGATGCAGTTCGGGACTGCGACGTTTGGAGTGGTGAGCAGCCAGGCGAACATTCCACGGCAGGCTCAGTTGGCGCTGAAATTCGTTTATTGAGAAATGTGGGCTCCGGAAACTGCGCCATTCCACGTACCGTTGCTCGATAATGATTGGCGCGGGTCCTGCAACAGAACGCTTCCCCCGCTGGGAACGGAATGTGCGGATGTGCTACCGCCGGTTGGCGGGACCAGAAGAAGAAAAAGCCTCAGGGATGGCGCGGGTACAAGGCGGCAGGTTGGCGTGTGAAAAGCTGTTCGCTTCCCGGCGACAGTAGGACCCACAGTCCGTAGACGCCCAGCGCGGTGCCGAATGGGACGTTCAGCAACTCGAGGGCGGAGATCACGATCGTCAGGATACGGGCCCAGGAACTGAAGCGCAGGAGTCCAATGCCGGCGATGAGATGGGGCAGGGATAGAATCACGAGGACCAGCAGGACAATGACGCCGATGGTGCCAAGAATGGGAATGGCAATCCAGGCGTCGTCGTTATGGCCAACTGCGCCCACGAGGCCGGCGATTCCACCGAAGATAGCGAAGAGCAGGAGGCCAATCAGCAGGCCGCCGGCGCCGAAGACGAGGTGTAGGATTCCTAGGACCTTCACATGGGTAGACATAATCTTTCCTGAGCGCTGGCCGACCGTCGCTCCGCCGTTGGCGCGAAGATCGTAAGTGCGGAAATCGGAGCCGGCATGGCTGGCTTCCTCAGACACTGAGTATACGCTTGCGCGGCGGGGAATGTTCCTGTCTCTTGAAGCGTGGCGAAATTCTGCCGGGAATGACGAAAGCCGCGAACATGAGGTCCGCGGCTTTTGCCTCGGGGTTGCCGGAGTGGCTAGTGGGTGATGGTGGATTCGGCCCGGACAGGTACTTCCTGCGCACGCATCTCGGGCGCGGTAGAAGCCGGACCTTCAATGTGCCGTGCGACGGCAGCCGCGATCTTGTCCTGATCCCGGCTTCGGATCGCCTGCACCAGGGAATTGTGGGACATAGGTTCGGAGGAACCGGCTTGGGGATTGCCTCGCAGGAATGCGAACACGGGAGTGGTGAGTTGGTCCAGAATAAGGGTCAGGGAGGCGTTGCCGGCCATTTCCCAGATCCGCTGATGGAACACGCGGTCCGCATTCATCACTTCATAGGGGTCCCGGGAGGCGATGGCAGAGGAGACTGCGGCGCTAAGCTGTTCAATCTCTCTTAGTTCACCTTCATTGATGCGTTTCGAGGCATCCGTGAACGCCAGCGTTTCCAGGGCCACCCAGACCTTCATGCGATCCTTGACTTCCTTGGGAGAAAGGCTGGTTACGGAGGTACTGCGGTTTGGGGTGCGAACCACAAGGCCATAGTGTTCGAGGTGAGACAATGCTTCGCGCACGGTAGCTTGACTGACTCGTAGACTCTTTGCGAGACCAAGTTCACGGAGCACCTGACCGGGTTTCAACTCTCCGCGAAATATCGCCTCACGAATGGTTTCTGCAACTTGAGCGCTCAGGGATTCGGCCTTGACGGGCTGTAACATAGACATGACAGATCCTTTTTGTGGAGTAAGCTAGCTGTTTTCTATGTTACAGCGATAGGTAAGACAAATCCTATTGACCGTTTGGTCAATAATCGGTCAGCGCCAAACAAGCCTAGCGCCGCTCGGTGACCGTGACTGGGGCCTTTAGTTTGAAGGAGATGCGAGTTTCAGCAGAGAGCACCACCGGCTTCCCGCGGGTGGTCAGAACCACCCCGGTCCCGGCGGCGCCACCGGAGGCGGCCCCGATGGCGGCTCCCTTCCCACCGCCGAAAATGGCCCCCAGCGCGGCGCCGATGCCGGCGCCCGCGGCGACCTTGGCAGCATCGGATTTGCGCGTCTGTTCTCCCTCTCTCGCGTAGGGGGATGTGGAAATAGGCACCCTTTGGCCATCGGAGGTGTTGATTCGCGTCAACTCGAGGGCGAGATGAGAAACTCCCTTGACTCGGCCTGCTTCTTCCGCCTCGGTTACTCTTCCTTCGACGCGCGCTCCGCGCTCAGCAATGACGAAACCGTCGACGATCAAGGGTTGATCGAGCGTGGCTTGAAAGGTTTGACCTGTCTGCACACGGTCACTCGACAAGGTCTGAGCCAAACGGACGGGGATAAGCGTGCCCGCAATGAGAGTAACCCGGTTTGGCTCGGGAGGGGTAGCAGGAGTTTCGGGTCTGAGTATCTGCGGATGCGGCGCCGGCGGCTCGGGAGGGGTTTGGGCGACGGGCGGCGCAGGCTGGGGAATTGCCGGGGCTGCGGGCGCCGCGGCGGACTCAGCGGGTTTTTCCTGGACTGAAGGGGCGGCTTCTGGAGGGGGCGCCAGTTGCTTTTTCACGATCCTGGCGGGCCTGGAAACCGGCGCCGGTTCGTAGCTGCGGGTGGGGCTCGGCGGAGGTGCTGCCGGTTGCGGCGGGGCTTCCTGTGCTGCTTGAGGCTGCGCCGGTTGAGTCGCGGCCGCTGTCTGCTCCGGTTCGGAAGGGGCGTTCTTTCGGAGTGCAATAAAAGCAATGCCGCCCGCCACAACGGCTCCTGCGATGAAAGCAACAATGGTCTTCACGTCAAGCTCCCTATACCGTTAAACGCATTTTGAGGGACGATCGTTGCGGCGATTGTGGACCAATGAGTTATCGGCGGCCCGTTTCGGCAACGGCGGGGAGCGGAGGCTCGAGGAACTCGATCCAACTGGTCATCATCTCCTCCTCGCTCTTGTCGCCCCAGCGAACCGTTTTCGCGGGGTCAGGATTGGCCCGGTTGTTGGGACTGTTGTCATAATGGGCGCTCACAACGAGGGTGGCGCCCTTTTCCACGCGCACCGGATCCCTCAACCGGTAGACGAGTTGCCAGTTGAAATCGTAGCGGGGAACGGCGAGCAGCGTCTCGCGTTTTCCGTTGGAATGAATCAGATCGTAGGTGATGTCCTTGCCGCGATAGTGCATGTGCGGGGTAAAGGAGAGAAGCAGTGTGTCCTTCTCGAAGGTGTAGCAGCGTTTGACTTCGTGCGCGGCGGTTCCGGCGGGGATCTGAAAGAAGAAGTTCCGAAGATCCATGCGGCGCAACGGAATTCTCGGAGGTTCCGGAGCGAGGTAGAGGCCGATACTGGTGCGATCCGTCTCCACCTTGCCGGGGATCTTTGCGTAATGAATCACGAACTCGAGCTTGGCCCCAGGCGGAATCCATTTGGCCGTTCCGTCGGGGAAGATATCCGGCGGACGCCCGGGGAGGAACGCCGCCAGGCCGCCCTCCTGAAATCCATGCAGGAAGGGTAGATCCGGCGCGTTGGCGTCGCAGCCATCGTTCACCACCGGGGCATCCTGGCGAATGTGCGTGAGCTTGCCTTCCTTGATGAGGAACTGCTGGAGCGAAGGCATGTTTCGCGTCGAGGCCGCTTCCATCTTGGTGAGGTCGTCCTGCACCAGGAGCACGTGCACGTGGTGGACGACGCGGCGATTACCAGGCTTGATCTCGGCGGCGCGGATCCACTTGCCCTCTTTGAAGTGGGTTTCGACAATGAAGTGGTCGTAGGAGTCTTCTCCGGGGAGAACTTTGTGATCCTCACCGATGTCGATGACGATGTCCGGTTTGCCGATCTGCCAGCCTTCGGCAAAGTTTGGTACCGGCGGCAGATCCTTCGCATCGCCTTCCGGAGAGCCGCCATCCACCCAGGACTTGATCAAATCGATCTCTTTCTCCGAGAGCCGTGCGTCGTTGGAGAAATGGCCGAACCGCGGATCGGCGAACCACGGCGGCATCTTGCGCTTGAGCACCGATTCGCGGATGGACTTCGCCCAGGGCCGCGCCGATTTGTATTCGATGAGCGACATAGGGGCGATGTTGTTGGGACGGTGGCAGGTGACGCAGCGCTGATAGAAGATGGGCGCGACATCTTTGGAAAACGTGGCCGGAGCCGCGGGGAGGCAAAACGGCAGGAAGATAAAAAGAGACACGAATTTCTGCATAGGGAGCCCCTTGGGTGAAGATATCATAACCGCGCGCCCGGTTCAGCACGAGTCCGCGTTCTAAGCTATGCTCATGCCGATGGGCTCTCTCGAGGGGAAGACGCTTTTCATTACTGGGGCCAGCCGGGGCATTGGACTGGCGATCGCCCTGCGCGCGGCGCAGGACGGGGCGAATATCGCAGTGGCAGCCAAGACCACCGAACCGCATCCGAAACTGCCGGGCACCATCTACACCGCGGCCAAAGAGATTGAGCAGGCGGGAGGCCGGGCGCTTCCGCTCGCTTGTGATATCCGGTTCGAAGACCAGGTGGCGGCGGCCGTGGGCAAGTGTGTGGAGACTTTTGGGGGAATCGATATCTGTGTGAACAATGCCAGCGCGATTTCCCTGACAGGCACGCTGGACACGGAAATGAAGCGCTACGACCTGATGCACTCCATCAACACGCGCGGAACTTTTTTGGTGAGCAAAACGTGTATCCCGCATTTGAAGAAAAGCGCCAATCCCCACATCCTCAACATCTCCCCGCCGCTCGAGTTGCACGCCAAGTGGTTTGCCCCGCATGTTGCCTATACGATTGCGAAATTCGGGATGAGCCTGTGCGTGCTGGGAATGGCCGAGGAGTTTCGCGGCGACGGCATTGCCGTCAATGCGCTTTGGCCCGCGACCACGATTGCCACGGCGGCGGTGGCGAACATCGTGGGCGGCGAGCGGATGATCGCCCGCAGCCGGAAACCGGAGATCATGGCCGACGCTGCCCACCTGATCCTGACGCAACCGGCGAGATCCTTCACCGGGCATTTCTACATTGACGAAACGCTGCTCGCCGATCACGGCTACCAGGATTTTTCCAAGTACGCGGTAGATCCGTCGAAGCACTTGCAGACGGATTTCTTTGTGCCGGAATAGGGCAGGCTAATCGGCGGCGCGAGAGAAGGCGGAAAGGGAGAACCAGATTTCAAACTGGCCCACGGGCACGACGTTTTTCGTGTTGGCGATGAAATGCGCCGCGATGCCTCCATGGAGGCGATCGTGGAGGAGTCCGGCGATCTTCTCCGCTTCACTCTTGTCCTTGGCATAGAAGTAGCGGACCTGTGACTGCGGCGGGGCTTTGCCGCCGACAAACTCGGGTTTGGGAACATCGTAGCCGGCTTTGTTGAGCGCGGACTGTACGTTCATCACCGCCGGGATCTGATCTTTCAAGGGGTATTGCAGGTAGATCCGCTTGGCCTGGAGTTTTTCGATCGAGGCTTGAATGGAGGCGTAGAGTTGTGGAGAACGCTTCTGTTCCTTGAGGGCGAGCCTGGCGAGAAGATCGGCGATTTCCTTGGCGTGTTCCTGCTCCCGTTGGACTTGTTGGGCGCTGAACTCTGCTTGTTGCCGGGCCAGGTCCGCGTCGGCTGCCTTTTCCCTGAGAGTGCTCACACCCCAGCCGAGAATCAAGAAAAAGAATGCGATCACGAGGCCGATCTTGAGAAACCCCAGATGGCGCTGACGCCGGCGACTGGTGTCGAGAAAGGCCCCGGCGGCGCCGTCGCGAAGTAGCAGAGGGCGAAGTTCCCATGCCTGCTGAAGGACCGTGCCGCGGTAGAGCAGATCGCGGTTCGTTCGTCCCTCATGGTCCCATTCGGCAGCGGTTTCGCGGAGCCGCGTGATTCTTGCCTGGACTTCAGCCTCCCGGTCCACCCACTGGTTGAGGCGCCTCCACTGACGGATCAGGGCTTCGTGGGAGATGTCGACGATGGAATCTGGTTGTAGGGGTCCCGGCGTGACGACAAGGAACGATCGTCCTTCACGGCGGAAGGCATCCACGACGGATTTCACCTGCTCCGGAGGCGATCCTGGCGCAGCCTCGCTGAGAGGCCGCGGACGCCGCGTTTTCCGGCTCTTCGAGACTTGCGTGATGGAGCGGAAGAGGCACTCCGCCGTCTTTTGCTGATCAGAACTCAATTCGGCGAAGATTTCTTCGGCATGATCCGACAGGCAGCGGGACAACGTGCCGGCGGCCTCGTAGATCGAAATGTCGAGCGCGGATCCGGGCGCGTGGCGGCTCCAGATTCGCATGAGAGCGTGCTGGAGGACAGGCAATTGATCCGTGCGGTTGTCAAGGTCATTGAGAAGCCGATCGAGGAGTGAAGATACGATCGTGCCGCCGGCGGCTTCGACGGGCCCAAGGATAACCTGTTGAAACTGGCGCCGGCTCATTTGCGGGACCAGATAGATCCCTTCGTTGATAGCCTCGCTGAGCCCCATGTAGGAGGCACATTCGGCCAGCCATTCGACGCGCATGGTGAGGATGATGTAGATGGAAGGTTCCGCCGCGGCCGCGGTGAGAAGCAGCTTGAGAAAAGCCTTTGTTTCCTCCTGCGCCGGATCGCCCCGGCGTTGCACGAACTGGAACAGCTCCTCGAACTGATCGACGAGAACCAGGACTTTGGTGTCCGATTTCTGCTCCTTCCACGCCTCTACAATGCCCAGGCAGCCGGCGTCCAATTTCCGGCGGATAGCCGGGATGTCGCCGCCAAGCATGGCGGACAGTGCGGCGGCGAGATTATCCATTGGCTTCTCGCCCGGACGGATCGAGGCGATCTTCCATTCCGCGTCGAGATAGCCGTCACGTACTCCAGGCAGGACGCCGGCTTTGATGAGAGACGACTTTCCGCAGCCGGAAGGGCCGACGACGGCGAGGAAGTGAACGCGCCGCAGGCGCTTGAGCAGTTCGTTGATCTCGCCGCCGCGGCCAAAGAACCAATCGGCGTCCTCTTCCTCGTAGGGGCGCAGCCCGGGAAAGGGGTTCTCTTTGGAGAGGACGGATGCGCTAGACATCCTCCTCCTCCAATTTGGCAAGGAATTGATCGATACCTTGAAACTGCCCCGTGGCAGTGCCGCGAACGGGAACGACGCGGGCGTGCTCGAAGTTGAACTCACCCTGGGAGCCGGGAGGAAGTTCGACGGCCGCAAAAGCCAGTGGGCGCTCTTCGCGCCGGCGCAATTGGAAAGCCTCCGTCATGACGTCCTCAGCCCAGGATTTCGACTCCGTCGTGTAGGGGACCACCAGGCCGTCGCAGAAAGCCAGTTTCGATTGGAGCTTTTCCGGCGGCATGGATTCGTAGGGAAAGACCGAGATACCGCAATGGTTTTCTTTGAGGATTTGCTTCAACGGAACGATGGGCGAGGTTTGGGCGGTCTGATGCCAGATGTGGACGATCGGATCCTCGCGTGTTCGTCTCACTGTCTTGGCGAGCGGACTGGTTTTCGGCCGCACCCGCTTCTGGATTTCGTCTTTCAGATCTTCAAATCCGGTGCGCAGCAGTTCGATGCCGGTGTGATTGAGAAGAGACTCGAGGAACTCGCGGTGGGAATCGGTTTCCGCGTCTTTCGGATCGAGGTCGCGCGCTATCCAGACAAGGGGCCGCCGAGCGGGGTTGGCGGCGAGGGCAGCCTCCAGTTGCAGGCGGGGCAAGGGAAGGGATTTACCCGGCGCCGGGCGGCTGGGAAACCTCGAGAACAGGTGGACGGAAAGGACGGCGGGTCCGGAGGGCGGAGCGGCTTCTCCCAGATCGAGCACCGCGAATTCATTCAACTGGCCAAGGGAAGAACGCAGGCTATCGCGTTTGTAATAGAGGTCATCAGCCACGTCAGCCAGGTAGACAGCCGGGACTCCGTTCGTCGAGATGGATTGCACATCATAAGCGTGTTCAATGGCGGTGCCGCGCTGCTTCTGAAGACGCATTTCCTCGATCACTGCCCAGATGGAATCACGCACCTTGAACAACCCTTGGACGTAAGGGTGCTTCTCATCGGGTTCGGGCGGTTTTCCGAAGCGCACGGAACCCTCATAGAAACGGTACGGTGAAGTGGCGCGCAGTTCCGGAGGCCATCGCTCATCGGCGATTTCATCGAGCACCAGCCCCTGCATGCGGCTCAGCGTGCCGACGCGCATCCCGAAAGAGGGATTGCGCTGCTCACGGAACTGTACCACCTCCTTCCGGCAGTAGGGGCAATCGTCGTAGGCGGGAGAAAGGACCGCAAGGAAAACGGCGCTTTCGGCGATGGCGGAGCCGATGGCGAGATGGAAATCATCGCCGGTGCGGAGTTGAGGGTCAAACCAGATGCGGAAATCGCGGCTCTTCGCCTCGAGTTCGGCTTTCAGTGTCCGCACGAACTCGGTGACCCACCCCGTGCCCCCTTCTCTCCAGGCGGCGTCATTGCGATGGGCGTAGCTGACGAACAGATCGTATTGAAAACCAGGAGTGACGGGCAATGAGAATCTACCTTTTCGTGGAATTATACACGAAGTGATAAGATGCGGATTTCATGAAAACACTCAGCATCTTTCTCTATGTTTGCGCGGCCGGTTTCGCGCAAAGCGTGCCGGTGGAAGAGATACTCTCGATGGCGCAAAAGAAATCCGCCCAGCTTGGCCCGGCGCTCCAAAACGCTCTGAAGGATGAGGACGTCCGCAAAGGCGCCGCCTACCTGGCGAAGGGGCCGGATTTCGTGTTTGTGGTGGAGGCGGCGAGTGAGCCGCGGCTGGTGATCAACGATGAGCCAGGCCCGAGGATGTGGAAGGTGAAGGGAACGGCGAACCGGTGGGCGGCGGCAGCGAAGCTGAAGACGAGCCGCACGCACAACTTTCACTACGTAGTGGATGGGAAAGACTTCGGTGGTCACACGGATGTGATGGCGTACAGCGAATCCCACTATCTGAAGCCCGGAGTGCCCATGGGGACGCTATCTGAGAAGAAAACACACACCAGCCGGATTTACGACGGGATGGCAGCCGACTATTGGGTGTACACCCCCGCCGGATACAAAGCAGGAACCCCGGCGGCGGTGATGTTCTGGACGGATGGTGAGGTGCACATCCACCGGGACTCCGGCTCACGGGCGCAGAACGTCTGGGACAATCTGACCTACGAAAAGAAGATCCCGGTCATCGTGCAGGTGCTGGTGTCACCGGGAATCCGCAACGGCCGCCGCATGCGGAGTATTCAGTACGATTCCGTGGATGACCGTTTCGCGCGGTATGTGCTCGAGGAGATTTTGCCGGAGGTGGGCAAGACGTACTCTTTGCGCACGGACGGCTACAGCCGCGCGATTGCAGGGGATTCTTCCGGGGCGATCTGCGCGTTCAACGCCGCGTGGTGGCGGACGGCGGATTTCAGCCGCGTGCTGCTGCGCATCGGGAGTTTCACAAGCATCCAATGGCCGCGCCGGGCAAGCGACGGGCTGACGGAGAAGGATGGCGGCTATATCTTCCCCTACCTGATCCGCAAGTCGCCGAGGAAGAACATCCGCGTGTGGATGCAGGATGGATTCGGGGATCTCGAGAACGATCACGGTTCGTGGCCCGCGACGAATCTGGCGCTGGTGAATTCGTTCAAAATGCAGGGATACGACTTCCACATGTCCTGGGGCAACGGGACGCATTCGCGCAACGGCGGCAACGTGGAAATGGCGGAAGAGATGACATGGCTCTGGCGCGATTATGATCCGGCGAAGACGAGCCAGGAGTTCGTGCAGGATCCCGCGGAGAAGGACAAGCCTTACTTCCGCATCAAGGCGTTGAACCGCGTGGAGTGAGACGCGCCAGGGTGTGCGGAGAGTGGCAGACCGCGCAGCGGAGTTTCCCTGAAATTGCCGTGACCGGTTTGCTACATGCTTCCGGCAGAGAGGCGTGACAGCGGGCGCACTGGCGTTCCATTGCCGCGGCGGTGCGCGGACTGTGGACGCCATGGCACGTGCCGCAGTTGGCCGCACGGGCCTTGCCGCGCGCCAGTACGAGCACTCCGTGCTTGCTGGGCTCATACTCCTTGCGCTGCGCGCCGTGGCAGCCGCCGCAAAGGGCGGGGACTTCATCGGGAGCGGCCACGCGGTCCGGAGCAGTTGCGCCGGCGGCATTGCGATGCTGCTGGCTCGATCCATGACAGACCTCGCATCCGATGCCCTTTGCGGAATGCTTGTGGGTTTTGAGGTCGGCAACATACTCGGCATGGCATGGGGCGCAGAGCTTACCGATTTCCTGCGCCGAAAGCGAGATGGCGATCAAAAGGAACAGCCCGATCATCCGATGCGCCTTACCAGTTTGCGGTCGATCTGAGCGAGGCTCGCCTTTCCCGCAAGCGCCATGGAGAGCTTGAGTTCCGCTCCGAGCATCCACAGGACGCGCTCCGTGCCGGGTTGGCCAAATGCTCCGAGCCCCCATAGCGGCGGGCGGCCGACGAGGACAGCCTTCGCGCCGAGAGCGAGCGCCTTCAGGATGTCGCTGCCGCGCCGCAACCCGCCATCCATGAGAACCGGGACCTTGCCTCCCACCGCGTCCACAACGTCCGGGAGGGCATCGATGGTGGCGATGACGCCGTCAAGTTGGCGTCCGCCGTGGTTCGAAACAATAATGCCGCTCGCGCCGTGCTTGACTGCCGTTTCGGCGTCCTCCGGGCTGAGGATTCCCTTGAGAATGACAGGCAGGCTGGAGGCGGAGCGAAGCCAATCAATGTAATCCCAGGTGAGGTTGGGCGTATGCGGCTGCCAGTGCGCGGCAAGGGCCGGATTGCGCGGCTTGGGTTTTTCGCCGCCCGCCGGCACCCCGGTGGCCATGTAGCCGTAGTCGAACCGGTTCCGGTTGTTCCGGTCCCGGTTGGATTGGTATTGGTTGTCCACCGTCACGGTGATGGCCTTGGCGCCGCGGTCTTCGATGCGGCGGGCGTAGCCTTGCGCGTCCTTCTTGTTCGCCTGGCCGATGGTGTTGCTCCACCAGTGGATGTTCGCCGTTGCCTCATCCACGGCGCGTTCGGCTCCGCTTCCGGTGCAAAAGAGTGTGTTCGTCTTGGCGCATGCTTTAGCGACGACGGCTTCCGCGTTGGGCAGGACGAGGTTCTTGCCTCCTGTGGGCGCCACCAGGATGGGCGAAGGAACCCTGGCGCCGAAGAGTTCCAACGATGTGTCGACCTCACTCACGTCGGTCATGACGCGCGGCACGAGATACCAATGTTTGTAGGCCTCGCGATTGGCGCGCAGGGTGAGTTCGTCCTCCACGCCTCCGGCGATGAAATCGTAAGCCATCTTGTGCAGCTTGCGTCTGGCAACAGCTTCGAATTCGTGGATGTTGACCGGGCCCATCACGTCATCCTCAGGAGGGTTCTGCGCGAAAAGCGGCGAGGCGGCGGCGAAACCCATCAGAGAGCGAAAAGCGGCGCGGCGATTCATGGTGAGCATCCATCATACCTAGGCAGGAGGGCGGTGTTCGAAACGAACCGCGGCGAGTTGGGCCAGATGATGCGAGCGGGAGTAGTCGACTCCAAACGGAGGGAATCCCATGATGACTTCGTACACCGCCGTTCCTCCAAGCGGCACGAGATGGGAACGCTTCTCCAGCCGCATCTTCCCCCAGGGAAAGCGGACCACGAAGACCTTCCGCCCGTCCCGGCGCTCCCAGTAGTTCTCGACCACGGGTTCGTCCGGAGGCGGCTTCTCCGCCGCTTCCGCTGTCAGCGCCGCGAACTCAGCGACCTTCTCCGCAACGTGCTTCTCCTGCCACTCCGGTATTCCGTTCAACGCCTCAGGCGGTGGGTCTTCCGGCCACCGGTGCAGGCAGTTCTTGCAATACCAACGCGGCGTCCGGACCATGCATCCGCCGAGGACGATTTCGCCGCGGCGCCCCTTCTCCTTCATCTCGCGCCCCGGCAGACCGTAGCAGATCCGAAGGATCGATCCCGAACCACAGTCGGGGCATTCCGCCGGGTCCGGTGAACGAGGTCCGAATCTATCAAACCAACGGAGCGGGGTCTTGCTCCCCTTTCTGCCCGGTTCTTTCTTGCGACGCGGCATCAGTCCAGTCCACTCTACCACTCCTGGACCGGGATGCCCCAATACTGGCCGGAGGTGAGGTGAGTGGCGCGCTGAGCCCCGGCGCGGTTTCCCACCGGCGGGAGAACGCTATCATGAAGGTTCACCCATGAAGCCGATACCCGTTTCCGAGCAACGATCCCTGGTCGATCGCCTCGCCCGAGCCTGCGGTGGCAGCTACACGCCGGAGCAGCGCCGCAAGCACTTCATCTCCGGCCCGCAATGGGCGGCTGCCTATGAGGGACAGGCTTTGTTTCATGCGCCTACCCGAAAGCCCGTGAGTTTCGAGGAAGTGATTCGCCGCTACGCTGAGATCGGCATCGGCCACTGGACCACGCACGACACCGACGTCATCCCGGCGGACGCGCTGTTCACCGCGGAGCAGGATGCCATCGTGGAGCGAATCGGAAAGGCGCTGCGGGAAAACGGCGTCGCTTGTTCGATGGTGACGACCGAGACGTTTTACCACGCTGTGTTCGCGGCAGGACCGGCGGCCGAGGCCGGCAGTGTACGGGAATACGCTGCTTCGCGGCTCGCCAACACCGTGAAGATCGGCCATCAGTTGGGAGCGCGCTACGCCGTCTATTGGCCTGGTTCGCTCGGCTATCAGATTCAGGGCGCTGTCGAAGAGACGCAAACGCTGCGCTGGTATGCCGAGGGGCTCAATGCCGCCTGCGCGGCGGATATCGAGATCGCCGCGAAGATGGGCCGCCCCACCCTGAAGCATTGCCTCGAGGCGAAGCCGTTCGAACCGCAGGCCGAGATCCTGCTGCCTACTTCGGACGCAATGCTGGCGTTCATCTCCTCGGGCTTGCTGGCGCACCCGGACATGGTGGGGCTCAATCCGGAATACCTGCATGAACTGATGTGGGGCGCGGCTCCGCGGGCGGCGCTGGCGCGGGCGCTGTTATGCGGCAAACTTTGGCATTTTGACATCAATGACGGCTACCGTCTGAAGCACGATGTGGACATCGCGGTGGGCCTGATTAATCCGCTCGACTGGCTGAATGTGCTGGTGCTGCTGCGCAGCCACGGCTACAGCGGTCCCTTCAATCTGGACTATAAACCGCCGCGCACGACGAGCAATTATGGAGTGTTCGCGGTGAGTTTCCCCACTGCGGTGGACCGGTTCATCTCGCTCTGGGAGATGGCCGGCGAGGTGATGGAAGATCCGGTGATCCGGGAGGCTACTGACGCCTTGAAGGCAGGCGGCGTGGTGACGGATACGAAAGACGTGCGCGAAATCACTGAGGCGAACAAGGAACTGCTCACGCTGCACGAACTGATCGGCCACCGGCTGTTCCAGATACTGCTGGGAATGCACCGGGGCCGGAGCTATTCGGTATAGGGCATGGAAGGGCTGGGACGGTCGCTGGTCATCCTTGGGCTCCTCATCGCAGGGGTTGGGCTGTTGTTGATGCTCGGGGGACGGCTGCCGTTCCGCATCGGGAGGCTGCCGGGAGACATCGTCTACAAGGGTAAGAACACGGTGTTCTATTTCCCCCTGATGACCAGTCTGCTGATCAGCCTCGCATTGAGCCTCGTGTTCTGGCTCCTGGGGCGCAAATGAGATGGAAGGGCTTACCGCAGGATGCCCATTTTCTCCAGCGGCCAGTACACGAAGACGGCCTTTCCGTAGATGTACTGGCGATGCACAGGTCCCCAGGCGCGGCTGTCGTTCGACGAGGTGCGGTGATCGCCGAGGACGTAGTAATGTTCGGGAGGCACTCGCAGCAGAGGAATGGATTGCCGGTCACGATACTCGTCAGGAACGTACGTCTCATCCAGGCGTTTCCCGTTGACATAGACAACGCCGTCTTCCACGGCGATGGTGTCGCCTGGCAGGCCGATCACGCGCTTGATGTACGATTTCGATGGATCGGCCGGGAAATGAAAGACAATCATGTCGCCGCGCTGGATATCTCCGATGCCGAACTTGTAAACAAACTTGTTGATGAAGATGCGCTCCTGGTCCACCAGCGACGGCATCATACTGGTCCCCTCTACTTTCACCGGCTGGTAAAGAAAGAGGATCACCACGATGGCAATCACCACGGACAGCATCAAGTCGCGCAGCCAGAACAGCGTCATGGCGAGCGCGGATTTTTGCGGTGGAGCGGGGGCGTGATCGGGAACAGCGGCAACTGGTGCAACCGTCGAGGGGCTGCCGGTCTCTTCATTCATCGATCGGTACTCCTAAGCCCGGAGGAATGATTCTTCATTACAGCATGAGGGTCAGCCGCCGATCAACCACGCTCATCATACCGGCGCTCAACGAAGAGGACGTGCTCGGCAGGATGTTGTCGGAAATCCCCGCCGGATTGTTTGACACCATTATCGTCGCCGACAACGGCTCGACGGACCGCACGGCCGATATTGCCCGCCGGCACGGAGCCGTTGTCGTCAGCGAGCCCGAACGAGGATACGGCGCGGCATGTCTGCGAGCCATTCGGGAATTGCTGCCACAGTGCGAGGCCGTCGTTTTCATGCAAGCGGATGCCTCCGAAGACGCGCGCGAGGCCGAACGTCTGCTTTCTCCTATTTGGGAAGGACGCGCGGACCTCGTAATTGGTTCCCGCACATTAGGCCATGCCGAACCTGGAGCGTTATTGCCCCATCAGGAGTTCGGCAACATGGTGGCGTGCACCTTGGTTCGATGGATTTACGGATTCCGGTACACCGACCTGGGGCCTTTCCGCGCGATTCGAACAGAGGCGCTGCGGCGGTTGGGAATGAAGGATCGCAACTACGGGTGGACCATCGAGATGCAGATGCGGGCCCTCCAGCATGGCTTGCGGATCCTCGAGGTTCCGGTCTCCTCAAAGGTGCGCGCCGCCGGAGAGAACAAGGTGTCAGGCAACTTGGCTGCGAGTCTGCGTGCAGGCTGGAAAATTATCTGGACGATTTTCAAACTGGCTGTCTCGAGGAGTGCATGAGAAGGGATCGCTTCGTAATAGACGCGCGTGTTCAACAGGCGCTTGATGACGGCTCTCCGGTGGTGGCGCTCGAGTCGACGATCATTGCGCATGGAATGCCGTACCCGGTGAACGTCGAGACGGCGCTCGCAGTCGAGCGGATCGTGCGGCAACACGGCGCTGTTCCGGCGACGCTTGGAGTGGTTGCTGGCCAGGTTGTCGTTGGCCTGAGCCCCGATCAGATTGAGTTGTTCGGCACAAGCAAGGAAGTGGAAAAAGCCGGAGAGCGGGAGCTTCCCCTGGTTGTGGCGCGCCGGGCGCATGCGGCTGTGACGGCCGGGGCCAGCATCGCGATCGCGGAAGCCGCGGGAATCCGCGTCTTTGTCACGGGAGGCATCGGCGGTGTCGGGCCGCTGGCAGCGAAGGACTTCGACATTTCGGCCGATTTGCAGGCGATTGCCGGATATTCCGTAATCACGGTATGCGCCGGGACAAAGGCGTTCATGGATGTTCCGGCCACCCTCGAATACCTGGAGACAATGCGGGTACCGGTAGCCACGTGGCGCTCCGCGGAGTTTCCGCTGTTTTATTCCCGCCGCAGTGGTGTGAAAAGCGATTGGGTGGCGCAGGGGGCGGAGGAGATCGCGCGAACCTTCGAGGCAAAGATGAGCCTGGGAATGAACGGCGGCATGCTGGTGGGCGTACCCGTACCCGAGGAGCAAGCGCTTCCTGAAGAGGAAACGCGCGCGGTGATCGGAAAGGCAATGGCCCGGATCAGAGATACGGGAATTACCGGCAAGGCGGTGACCCCGTTCCTGCTGAGCGCCATCAAGGATGAGACCGGAGGACGCAGCCTGCGGGCCAATGTGGCGCTGATCCGCAATAACGCCGGAGTAGGGGCGGAAATTGCCGCGGCGCTCCGAACGATCACCTGAGTCACGCCTACTCTTCGCGGTACACTTCAATGCCAACCAGTTGTTTGGACTCCACGCACACGTAGATGGTCCCGTCGCGGTCGACCGTGGCCGCTTTGACGCCCCACTCCTTGACATCGCGCAAGGGCGGCCAGCTTGTCACAAAAGTTCCATTGTTGTTGAACTTCATGATGCTGTTGCGGTTCTGCTTGTCGCGCGACATGAGATACGCATCACCCCAGCGATCGCTGGTCATGGCGTGCCAGTGTGTAGCTCCGCCCGTCTGGCTCGCCGGCGCAAACTCCAGCAGGAAGTGGCCGTCGCCGGTGAATTTCTGGCAAGGTCCATAGTAGTTGGACACAAACAGATCTCCATTCTCATCTCCACCGAGCCCGTGGGGCGCGTGAAATTCGCCCGGAGCGCGGCCGTCCTTCCCCCATTCAAAGAGGAATTTGCCTTCGTGGCTGTAGACCATGATGCGGCTGTTGTCTACGTCGGCAGCGTACAGGCGGCCGGCTTTGCCGAACCAGATGGCGTGAACCCGCAGCATTTCTCCGGGCGCCTTCCCCTTGCTGCCAAACATGCGGAGAAGCTTGCCGGACGGGCTGAACACCTGGATCCGCCCGTTGTTGCCATCCGCGATGAAGATGTTCCCTTCGTGGTCCACCTGCACGTCTCGCGGACCATCGAATTGCCCCGGCCCGCTCCCGGGACCGGAGCCGAGTTCGCCGAGATACTTGCCTTGTTTCGTGTAGCGGTATACGTGGGCGGGAACGGAATCGACAATGACCAGGTTCCCGTCGCGGTCGATGGCGACGGCGTGAGGATCAATGAACTTTCCGGGACCGGAACCCTTTTCTCCGAATCGGGAGATCAGCTTGTAAGTGGGATTCTCTGTCCCCATCACAACCGTTGCCCACGCCCGCAGCGAAGCAGGCGTCTGGATGCTCGCGCCAATGTGAATCTCCCGCGGGGAAGGGATCGCGGCGGGGGCCGTGTAGAGTCCGGATGCCGAGATTCGCCCGATGGTTGCGTTGCCGCTCGGGACGCCGTTCACGGTCCATTGAGGAGCGCGCGCGGGTTGGCCCGATATGCTCACATGAAACTGCTGCGTGTCCCCCGGCGTGACCCGTGCCAGGGATGGACTGATCACCGGCCGCTCGGAAACCTCGCTGTTGCCGGCCCTGATGGCCAGCGGAAGAAAGGCGATCGTCACGGCCAGCAGCGGCGTTGTGGCTTTCATTCTTATGGGGAAGCGGGGATTTGTTTTCATGTGGTCTCAGAAAGTGATGCGCCCGGCCAGTTGAACCTGGCGCGGAAGATTGCTCTGTGTGTTGTAGCCGGCGATCTGCCCGAAACAGGTCTGCGCCGGACTGGAACAACTCGTGGGGCCGTCCCAGAATTGCGGGGTGTTGAAAGCGTTGATAAACAGGCCCATGATCTGAAAATTGACACGCTCGGTGATCTTGTTGTTCTTGGTGATTCCCAGATCGAAGTTGTGCACCGGCGGGCGGCGCAGGTTCCCATTGATAGACGACCAGCGGCGTGGGATGTAAGGGTTGTTGTTGACTACGTAAGCCGAGGGATTGATCCAGTGATTCAGATTCTGGCCGCCGGGCACGTCGGCGGGGTCGACACCGGCGACCGGCATGACGTTGGCCGGGAACTGAAACGGCATGCCCTTCTGAAGCCGGATCATGTAGTTGAATTGCCAGCCCCCGACGACGCGGTTCAACACGGAAGGCAGGTGAGTAGCAAGCAACTGCCCGCGGCCGAAAGGCAATTCCCAGGAGCCGTTGAGAACGAGCATCTGCGGAATATCATAGATGCCGATGTGTTTCTCCAGATTGGGATCGGTCGGATACTGATAGCCGGTCTGCTCCATCTCCTTGCTCACAGTGTACGCTACGCTGAAGCTCAAACCCTTCGAGAAGTGCTTCAACAGGTACAGTTGGAGGCCGTCGTAACGTGAGCTTCCGATGGGGATGTTCTGTTCGACGACGCTGGTGAACTGCGGATATGGGCGGATTAACTGGCCATATGTGGTGGTGGCCTGATCCAGGGCGAAGCCTGGCACGAGGCCGGTAAACGGATTGGCCACATGCTGGTTGAGCCCGGCTGCGCCCAAGGCGAGTTGGTCGAGTGTCCAGGCGTTGAGGTCCTTCGTAACCGGCAGGCGGTCCACCTTGTTCAGCACGTAGCCGGCGCTGGCCCGCATTCCCCAGGGCAGTTCCCGCTGGATCTCGAAGCTGAACTGCTGCGAACGGGGTTCCCTTGTGTGGGGATCGATGAAGGTGATGCCTGTTCCGATATTGGTGGCCAGGCCCTTGCCTGCGCCCACCGGAGGAATCAGGCCATTGGGGAACGGGTTGGTCAAGAGGTTGAGAGGGATGAGATTGGGATCGAGCGAGACCCAGGGAGTACTTTGGCTGAAGCCCGCCGATCCGGGATCATACCAGATCGGGCCATAGAACATACCCCAGCCGGCGCGCAGTGCGGTTTTAGGATTCACCGAATACGCGAAACCGAGGCGCGGTCCGAAGTTGGTATGGGCGGCGTCGTAAACGCTGCGCGGCTGCCCGTTCACGCCGGGGAAGGTGAGCCCGCCGGTCAATTGACGGAATCCGGGCGGTTGCAGGGGACTGGCCGCGTTGGCGTCGAACGCCCCAGTCATGGCATTGTAGCGATCCGTCATCGGCCCCGTGTAGTCCCAGCGAAGCCCGGCATTGATGGTAAGGCGAGAACTGATTTTGATATCGTCCTGGACGTACAAAGCGGTGGAAAGGGATTGGCGCGCCGGGGCGGAGTTGAGATCGATGGAGCCGCTTCCCACACCAAGCAGGAATGACGCGAGTGGGGAGCCGGAGGCCGGGTCGTTAATCTGGGGATTGAAGCTCGAATCGGTTGGCGAAAAAGAGAATGCGCCCGCGTTGTTGCCGGGAACCAACGCATAAACTCGCTCCAATCGTTCCTGCCCGCCGATCTTCAGGCTATGCCGGCCGGTGATTTTCGACCAGGCCACGTCCAGGTTGTTGATCTGGTCAGGGTTGAAGTTTCCCGAAGAGGAGCCCGCGCCGCTGAAATTGGCCCCTCCGAACGTCCCGCCGCCGAAGCGGAATACGGGGAACGCATGGGGGGTTTGGGAGACGAATTGGGAGTTGAAGCTCAGGTCGGCGGGTCCGGCTCCGTTGCGCACACTCTGGTTGGAAGTGAGGTAGCGTTGCAGCCCCACGCGTATGTCGAGCACGCTCGTGGGAGAGATGGTGCGCGTGAGATCGACGGAGATGTTGTGATTGGCTCTGGTGAAGGGAAAGCCGACGTTCAAATCCGCCGCGTTCGGATAGAAAGGAACGTCGTAGGAGTTGAAGTTGTTCCGTATATAGCGGAACGTGAAGCGGGTATTATCGTTTATGTTGTAGTCCACGCGCGGCATGAAGGTGGTCAGATCGCCGCGCGGCTGCGTCCCGCCTTGCGGAACGTAGTTGTTGGCGCTGGTATACGCCACACCTTGCGCGTTGGGCAGCGGAATGAATTTGCTGAACAGTGCGTTGGCCACCGGACTGATGCGGCTGGCGGGAATCGCGTTGGCGCCGGTCTCGGCAAGGAAACTCGTGCGCGTGTATTGGCCGGTTGCCGCGTCATACCGCGTGGACCAGGGATCGAAGATCTCGATAGGCTGGGGTTGCCCCTTGACCAGCGCATAGCTCTGCGAGAAATCGCCGCTGCGCTCGAGCGCCGTCGGTACGTTTCCGATATACGATTTCCGGCTCGTGGTGTGCAAGCGCGAGGTTTCGAACGTAAAGAAGATCTTGTCCCTGATTGCCGGACCGCTGATGACGCCGCCCGCGGTGTTGAAGTGCACCGGCAATATCGGGGCGCCGGCCAGATTGCGCTCGAACTGGTTCGCCGCAAGCCCGGTGCTGCGATTGTACTCATACACCTCGCCATGGAATTGATTGGTGCCGCTCTTCGTGGTGACGTTGATCACTCCTCCGGTGGTGCGCCCGTATTCAGCGCTGTAGGCGTTCGTGATCACCTTCATTTCAGCTACGGATTCCTGGGTAGGAATGGTGCCGAACAATCCACCTTCGGTGCCGCCTCGATTGGGCACCCCGTCAATCACCATCTCGTTCGATTTTGGCTGTCCGCCATTGATGGAAATTCCGGTGGACCCGGAATTGTCGTAAGGCGTGAAACTTTTCGCGTTCGAGGTCACGGTAAGGCCGGGAGCGCTCCAGGCGAGGCCCATGATGTTGCGCCCTTGCGAAGGCGTGTTCGCCATGCGCGTGGAGTCGATTTCGGCGCTGCGGTCCGAGTTCTGCAACTCCACCAGGCCAACCGGCTGCCGCACCGTGACGGTTTGTGACAGGCTTCCCAACGCGAGTTTCAGGTTGACTGTGGGGCTTCCTGCCACCGCGACGACGACGTTGGGCTGCACGGTTTTCTGAAACCCTTGTGCCGAGACTTCGACGGTGTACGTTCCCGGCTGCAGGAACCGGATCACGTAAAAGCCATCAGAGGTGGTTGCGGCCGCGCTGTGGCCTCCGGTTTCGGAATTGATCACTCTCACAGCCGCGTTGGGCACGGCCGCGTCCGCCGGATCCGTGACTCGCCCGCTGATGGAACCGGTGGCGGCTCCCTGGCCAAATGCCTGCCGCGCACCGGCGCCACTCAGAAGCGCCGCCGCGAAAAACACAGCAATCGTTCGGTGGTTCATCATCCTTGTCCTCACGCCCCGGTGGCAGCCAGTCTTTCGGACTACTCGGCGATACTCAGGGCTTCTCGTATGCGTTGCTCTTGTGCCGGCGAACTGGCCGGCATGGGTGGACGAGGGACGCCGCCATGACGTCCCTGTAGCCGCATCGCAGCCCGCACGTTGGCGGGCAGATTCGGTGCGTCGATGGCATTCCAAAGACGCAGTAGCCGCTTGTGTAAGAGAAGTGCCTCGTCATGGCGCCCTTGTTGGACGGCGCTCCACAGCGCTACGCACCATTCGGGAGCCGCGGTAAGAATCGCCGCCACCGCGCCGTGGGAGCCTAGCTGAAACGATGGGTAGAGCAGGGCATCGACCGCCGAAAGGATGCGCACGCGGTTCTCGATGCCTGCCTCTCCGATAAGAAGCAGGAGATCGGCCAGAGCTTTCATGTCGCTCGCGCTCTGTTTCACCGCTACCACGCCCTCGACATCGCGCAGGATGCGTACGAGTAGCGGCGGCAGCAGATAGCACCAGGGAACGACGTTGTAAATGATCACGGGCAGCCCGCTCTGTTCGGCGATTTCAGAAAAGAACCGGAGCAGGGAATCATCGTCGGGCCGAAACACGTAGTGCACCGGCGTCACCTGCAAGGCGGCCGCGCCCAGATCGGCCACGGCCTTGGCCCGCTCAATCGCGGATGCCGTGCTGTTTGTGATGATGCCGGCGATCACCGGCACGCGGCCCTGCGCTTCCTCCACAGTCCAGGCGACGATGCGGCGTAGCTCCTCTGTGGAAAGCGTGTGTCCCTCTCCCGTGCTGCCGCCCACCGCCAGGCCATGCACTTTCGCCGTGCCGACAAGGTAGCGTACGTCGGCGCGGTGCGCCTGCTCGTCAATGTCATTCTCCGGCCGGAATGGCGTAACCATCGGTGGAATGATTCCGTGAATATCGGATATGTTCATAGAATTTCGCGATCAAAATACCTGGCGATGGAGCGCGCCGCGGCCGTCAAATGGCGGGCAAATTCGTCCACTGCTCCTGCTTTCATCCGTACGGACGGCCCCGAGACGCTGATCGCCGCCACGGTCCGGTTCAACGGGTCGGCGAGGGCCGCCGCCACGCAGCAGACACCCGGCTCGTTTTCTTCCAGGTCGAGCGCGTAGCCTCGGCTGCGGATGCGCTGGATCTCGCGCTGCATTTCCGCCCACGTAGTGACAGTGGACTGTGTGAACCGGGGCATGCCATGACGAGCCAGTATGTCGGCGGCTTCCTCCGAAGGCAGCACGCTGAGGATCGCCTTGCCCAGGCTCGAGGAGTGTAAAGGCCAGCGCGTGCCCACGTCGCCGCGCGTGTGCAACTGCCGGGTGGATTCCACCGCCGCGATAACCAGCACCTGGCCTTGAGAAAGCATCCCCAATTTGACGGTCTCGCCCGAGGCTTCCGCCAGTCGCGAGAGCACGGGGCGGGCATGGGAAAGCATATCCGTTCCCTTGGCAAAGGTCAGGCCCAGTTCAAGGGCGCGCGGTCCCAGGCGATAGGAGCGGGTCTGCGGGTCCTGCCGGACCAGGTCGAACTCATGGAGCGTGCGAAGAAGATTGTGCGTCGTACTCTTCGGCATTCGCACGGCGCGGGCAAGGTCGGATAAGGTCCAGGAGGTGGCGCGGGGAGTGAAGCAACCCAGCAACTCGAGCGCTTTGCGCACGGAGGAGACGCCGTAATCTCTTGTGTTGATCGGCACGTTGTTCAGTATGACTGAATTTTCACTGGAGCGAGATGTCTGTGCCACCTGGCTCCGAGTATATTTCTACCCATGCCGCGAGTCAATTCGGCGTTCGGCTCCTCTGAACACCTGAAGAAGTTTTAATGAAGCGCCGAGAGCCTTCTGCGCGCTTCGCTTGAATCCGGCTGCAAACGGATCGCCTCACGATAGGATTCCTCCGCCGCCGGCCGGTCCCCCGCGTGTTCGTAGGCAACACCCAGGTTGATCCACGTGGAAGGAAGATCTTTCCGCGCTTGCACCGACGTCTTGAGCAGCCGGAGCGCTTCGTCAATTCTGCCTTGCGATCCGCGGATGATCGCCAGCGTGTTGAGCGCGGCAGGGAAACGGGGGTCGGCTTTCACCGCTCGCCGGAGCAATTTCTCAGCTTCCTCGGACTTGCCCTCACGGAGAAGCAGATCGGCGAGGCCTGTGAGAATCTTCGCCGAATCCGGGTCGCGGGACAGTGCGTCGCGATAGGCTCGCTGTGCGCCGGTCGCGTCGCCGCTGCGGCGCGAGGCTTCCGCAAGATCCCAATACCAGACGGAATCCCTGGGCTTCAGAATTCGGATGGCGCGCCGCAACATCTCAATCCCTCCGGTGAGGTTGTTGTCCTCGCGAACCTGGGCCGACGCCAGATAGAGTGCGTCCTCGGGGGACGCGGGGCCCGGTGGATAGAAACGCACAAGAGGGCCGGAGTAGCGCTCGGTGGGCTCGCGCCGCGGAGCCAGGGGATCGCCCTCCGGTGGACGGCGCGTCACCCGGTGATCTGTCATCACCGCGTGGATGGCGTCGCGCGTGCGCCGTTTGGGCATGTGGCAGGAAACGCAATCCGTTGCGGCCTGGGCATGCGTGGTGTGGTGGCATCCCTGACAGGAAGCGCGATGGTCCACCCCTCGGCGGTGGGGATTGTGACACCTCGTGCAGGTGAGCTTGCCCTCGCTCTTGCGGTAGCAGGCGGATAGGAGGAAGCCGTAGCCTGCGTGATTGATGTCGAGATCCGAGGCAGGCGCGGCCCGATCGAAATAGACCTTGTAGCCGCCCAGAGGCTCTCCCGGCCGAAAGGAGAATACCTCGCGGTTGATGCGGCGGATGGAATCGGTGAGGCCGCTGGAAGCCGTCTCGAGATGGCATTGAAGACAGATCTCGACTTGCCGGGCGGGATCGAGGCTGGCCGGGTTCAGGATGGAGCCCCTGCCCGGCTTTTCCAGATGAGCCGCCGTCGACCCGTGGCAGCGGCCGCAATCGATGGGGGAGGGGGTCGAGGAAGCGCTGTGGCAGAAAACGCATTCGGCCGTAATCTCACGGCGAAAATCGAGATGATCGGGACGGTCGTAACCGGGGCTCATGGCCCAATAGCCGCCCTTGTCCGAGGCGTACCAGGTGAGCGGCAACTCGAGCAGCCTGCCGTCGGAAGAGCGGTGAACCAGCGTCTTGGCGTGATTACCGGAACCGAGGAAAAGATCGATGGTCTTTTCTTCTACGTTCACCTCGCGGCCCTGGGCGTCGATCTGATGACGGCGAAGCGTTCCGTTCACGACACGGTAATGCCGGTTGGAACCACGATGGTAATAGTCTCCGCTGATGCCCGTACCGGGGACTGATATGGAACGGCCCATCCCTGTCAGCGCGAAGCCCTGTGCGATGTCCGGGTGGCAGAGACGGCAGGGCGCCGCCGCCCCGAACAGGATGGCGCTGGATCCGCAGGCGAGCACCCACCATGAACGAACGCTCATTACGAGTAGATGTTACCCTGCCGGACGAGGCCGGTGTGACGGCGCTCAACTCAGAACATGCGCGAAAGTAATCCGGCAGAACATCTCGGGCCGCAGCAATCCGCCGGGATTCGGCAACTCAGCCCGTACATTCACCGTCCGTGTCTGTGCGTCGACCACATCCGCGATCTGCGCCACCCGGGCCCGAAACGTCCTTCCGGGAAAGGCGACGAATTGGATCGACACTCCTTCTCCAAGCCGGACCCGCCCGACGGCTGTCTCCGGCACTTCGCAACTGATCCACACGGAACTCAAGTCCGCGATGGTCATCACCGGGGCGTTCAGGTCATTGCGATATTCTCCCGGCGTGATGCTTAATTCCAGTACTTTTCCGGTAATGGGCGCGGGGACGGTTACGCTTTGCCCGAACCGCCCGGGCTCGGCGCCGAGAATCTCCAGGCGCCGTTTGCTCTGCTCATTGGCGGCCTGCGCTTGAAGGAAGCCGGCTTCACTCTGTGCCGCCAGCGCTTCCGCATTCAGAACGTCTTTATGCGGCACGGCATTCTGCGCGGACAACTCCCGGGTCCGTTCCAGGTCCGTACGCGCTTTGGCGAGTGCGGCCTGCGCCTGGATCACCGCGGCTTGCGATTGCAGATAGTTCGACACTGCCTGATCGACGTCCGGGCTCTGCATCCGAATCAGTGGTTGACCTTGCGAGACAAAATCGCCCACATGCGCCAGGACGGCCGTGACACGTCCGCTGACGGGTAGAACCAGATGCGAGATCCGGTTTGGATTCATCTCCACTTTGCCAGGAATGGCAAAGGGTTCGCGAGGAAGCGGAACCATCAAGGATACTTCGCTCGGAACGTTTCGAGCAGCGGGCGCTGGCGCGGGGCTCGCCACCATGGAGGCGGACGACGACCCACAGCCGGAGAGCACTAGAAACGCCGGTAATACGGCAAGACAAGACCTCATGGACATTTTCAGCATGACGGGCGCACCCGGCAATGTCTGTACCTTGCGAAGGGTAGATCTCCTTCAGGAACAGCGGGATCGAGTTTCCCCTGAACCCGGTGTCGAAAATCCTCCGTGGAAGGGGGGCAGCCATCGCCGGAGGGGAGTGGTAGCATCGGGGCATGGAACTACGGGTCAACGGAAGAACTGTACAGCTTCAGGTCGATCCCGACCGCAGCCTGCTCAGTGTGCTGCGGGAAGAACTGCAATTGACCGGGTGCAAGTATGGCTGCGGGGAGGGGCAATGCGGCTCCTGCACCGTACAGCTCGATGGCAGCCCGGTGCGGTCCTGCGTCACACCGGTGAAGGCGGCGGCGGGCAAGCATGTCCGCACGGTCGAGGGACTCGAGTCGAACGGGGAATTGCACCCCCTGCAAAAGGCCTTTCTCGAAGCAGAGGCGATGCAATGCGGCTACTGTACGTCGGGCATGTTAATGAGCGCTGTGAGCCTGCTCGAAAAGAAACCTCATCCCGACGACGCTGAAATCCGGCGCGCCATGCAAGGTAACATTTGCCGGTGCGGTACCTATCCGCGCATTGTCGCGGCGGTGCGGATGGCCGCCGCGATGCAAAAAGGTGGCAGCCATGCCTGACCAGCAATTGGAGCGCCGGGATTTCGTCAAAGCTGCCGGTAGCGGCGTCATTGTCCTGCTGACGGCAGACGTTCTGGATGCACAGGCCCCGAAAGAGATTGCGGCATGGCTGCACATCGGCGAAGACAGCGCCATTACGGTGTACACCGGCAAAGTGGAAGTAGGGCAGAATATTCGCACCTCGCTCACCCAGGCGGTGGCGGAGGAACTGCGGGTGAACCCGGCCATTGTGCGTATGGTGATGGGGGACACCGATCTCACCCCGTTTGACATGGGCACTTTTGGCAGCCGTACCACGCCCACGATGGCTCCGCAGTTGCGCCGCGTGGCTGTCACCGCGAGGGAACTGCTGATGGACATGGCCGCCGAGCGCTGGCAGGTGAATCCCGCATCCGTCGAGGTGGCGGACGGGCGCGTCCGTCATGGCACGCACAGCCTTACCTTCGGGGAACTGACGCAGGGAAAGAAGTTGATGAAGCCGGTCACCGCTGCGGCCGCCGGTGTTCCGCGAGGGGACTCCGTGAAAAAAATCGATGGCCGTGAGTTTGTCACCGGCGCGCATCAGTACCCTTCGGATATCAAACGCCCCGGCATGCTCTACGGGCGTGTACTGCGCCCGCCTTCCTACCACGCGAAACTCACATCGGTGAACCTCGAGAAAGCGCGGCACATGGACGGTGTCCATGTCGTGCGGGATGGTGATTTCATCGGCGTGGCGGCCCCGGATTCCCACAAGGCGGCGCGCGCGCTGGAAGCAATCGATGCCGAATGGAAGACCGAACGGCAGCCCTCGAGCAAAGACATCTTCGAGTACTTGAAGACCCACGGAGTGGAGGGAGAGGGCAGGCGCTCCGGTGGCGAGCGCGGGTCAGTGGAAGAAGGCATGCAATCGGCGCGGCACAAAGTGGAGGCTGAATATACAATCGCCTATATCGCCCACGTGCCTCTCGAGCCGCGCGCCGCTGTGGCCGAGTGGAATGACGGCCGCCTGACAGTGTGGACGGGAACCCAGAGGCCCTTCGGCGTCAAGGGAGAACTGGCCGAAGCCTTTCAGATTCCCGAATCCAAAGTGCATGTAATGATGCCGGACATGGGCTCCGGCTACGGCGGCAAGCACACGGGAGAGTGCGCCATCGAGGCCGCGCGCCTGGCGAAAGTGGTTGGCAGGCCCGTGAAGCTCACCTATACGCGCGAGGAAGAGTTCTCCTGGGCCTACTTCCGCCCAGCCGGGGTGATTCAGGTGAAGGGCGGCGTGAAGGACGGCTTGCTCACGGCATGGGAGTTTCACAACTACAACTCCGGTCCTTCCGCGATCGAAACGAAGTATGAGGTCGGGAATCAGAAGATCGCTTTCCATCCCTCGCGGACGCCTTTGCGCCAGGGAGCCTACCGCGGGTTGGCGGCCACTGCGAACCACTTCGCCCGCGAGTGCCATATGGACGACCTCGCTCGTGCGGCGGGGCTCGATCCGCTGGACTTCCGCAGGAGAAACATCAAGGACACGCGCCTGCGCGCCGTGCTCGAAGCCGCCGCGGAGCGCTTCGGCTGGGGCAAACCGAAGAGCCATCCCAAACAGGGCTACGGAGTCGCTTGCGGGTTCGAGAAGGGCGGTTATGTGGGTTGCTGCGCGGAGGTAACCGTGGATGGCCCGCGCATCAAAGTGGACCGGATCGTGACGGCTTTCGAATGTGGAGCCATCGTCAATCCGGGGAATCTCAAGAACCAGGTCGAGGGCGCGGTGATGATGGGTATCGGCGGAGCGCTCTTCGAGGCCGTCGAATTTGCCGATGGACGCATCCTCAACGGCCAGCTCTCGCAGTATCGCGTGCCGCGGTTTGGGGACCTGCCGGCCCTCGAAACCATCCTGCTCGACCGGAAAGACATCGCCGGCGCCGGCGCGGGAGAGACGCCCATTGTGGGCGTGGCTCCGGCCATTGGAAACGCTGTGAGGGACGCCGTGGGTGTGCGGTTGCGCTCCCTCCCCATGCGATTGGATCGTGCCTGAAATCCGGCATCCCGTTTGACGCCATTCCCGGGCGGCGGAAAGTGAAGCGCTGCTGAGCGGTTGGAAATGAAGTTCGACACTCTCCAGCACGGCGAACGGCGGCTTGGCTTATCCTGAAGCATGGCTATCGAGGATCACCAAGGCGGTCAAGCGTGGCGCGCGACGAACTGGTAGCCATCGTTGACGAGGAGAACCGCGTCACCGGCTCGGCTCCCCGCTGGGTGATGCGGCGTGACGGCCTCCTTCATCGCGCCACCTACGTCTTCGTCTTCGATCCGGCTGGCTTACTCTACGTGCAACTGCGCACACCTTCGAAGGACGTCTATCCCGGCTATTGGGATTTAGCGGCCGGGGGTGTTGTGCTCCACGGAGAGAGTTACGCGCAGGGCGCGGAGCGGGAACTGGAAGAGGAACTCGGGATTCACGGCGTTCCTCTCGAAGAGTGGTTCCCCTTCTACTTCGAGGACGGCTCCAGCCGCGTCTTCGGAGCCGCTTATGGGTGCGTGTATGACGGCCCGCTACGGTTACAGGCGGAGGAGGTGGTTTGCGTGGAGCGATTGCGCGTGGAAGACATCCTCAGCGGCGCCACCGGGCGCAGATTCACTCCGGACTCGCTGCTCGCGCTGCGCCGCCGCATGCTTGCCTTGAACGATAATCTGGCGGCGCCGGAAGCATAGAGTGGCAGTGAGCGCAATCATCGGCGAACCTCGCGCCGGCGCACGATAGGTTGCGCCCGCTGTCAGAGCGATCAGGTCAGCACCGCGCCCGGCTTCTCCGGATTCACAGCCGCGCAGCCGGCCATTGAAGCGACCCGGCAAAGCCTCTGGCCGGCGGCGGCAAGCACGCCAATGTGCCCGGCTTTGCGCAGGTCGAGGAGCCGCTCTCCTTGTGGTAGCGTTTCACCAGCGCGCTGCTAATATCACGCCTATGCGATGCCGAAAAACGAGACGCCCGAAGAGGTCCGGCGATGGTTCTCGCACGCCATCCAGGGACTCCGGCCGGTTGCACTCGGTTCCATCTCGCTGCGGAAGAGTCCTTGCATTCGGGAAAGCTGCGCCAGGCGGGTGTGGGCCATGGCAGCTGCGCCTTGGCTATTTGCGCCTTTTCGTACGGACCGCCGCCACCCGAAAACCCTGATACTTCTTATCAAACATTCCCGGCATCACCAGCGGCATCAGAAAGAGCGCCGCTCCGTTCTCGAAGATGCTCAGCCCCACCTCGTTGAGGAATGGAGCCTCCTTCGAAGAGGGAACGAGCGAGGCCAATTGCAGGTGGACCAGTCCGCCGGCGAGAGAGACCACCAGCAGTAAGACCAGCATCAGGACCGAGGTTCGCCAACTGAGCAGCCACATCACTTTAAAGCTTTCCGTATAGCCCATAGGCACTTCATGGCTTCCATCCAGGGTCTGGAGACGGAAGCCGGGATAGGTGCGGCGGAACATCCGGCGAACCAGCCACGGCGCGATGCCGAGCAAGTAGGGCACAAGGTACAGAGCCTCCACCCCGGTGGAGCGTACCTCGATCATGACGTGAACCGTGAACGACCACAAGAAGTCGCAGAGCACCGCCGGCCACGTAAGCTGCCACGCCAGCGTGACTCGCTCCCGGAAGGTGAGGACACACTCCAGCAGTTTCACGGTTTGCCGCTATGGCGTTTCAAAATCTGGATGAGGTTTTGCGAGAGGGCCGAGCGGGCCAGCACCACATCCGCCCCCGCTTCCTGCGCCATCTGTTTGAGATCGCCCTGCACATGAGAAACATAGCTCAGGATGCTGATGTCCTTCGTGCTTTCCGATTTCTTCAATTGCTCAATCAACTTCACCGGTTGAGCCGAAGCGATGTTGAGATCCATGATGATCAACTTCGGCTTTTCGCCGGCCTTTTCGAGCAGGTCGGAGTCCGTCTTCACGTACTCGACGGGCATGCCATTTCTTTTGGCGGCTTCGGAGATTTTTACGGTGAACATCAAATCGCTGACCAATGCCAGGATCTTCATGCTTTCCTGCTTGTTGTTCATAACTGGTAATAGGAATTCAGACGAGGGCTGGTAAGGAACACCACCATGTTAGCTCATCGCGGCGGATGTTTGGCCATTCGCCGGTGCCACGCGAGCGCGGTTCGGACAATCTCTTCGAGGGACGAATGCCGCGGTTCCCAGCCGAGCGCCTCCCGTGCCCGTAACGCCAAAGCGACGAGGGCGGGGGAATCTCCTTCGCGCCTCGGCGCAATGTTCACCGGGACCGGCAGACCGCTGATTCCCTCCACCACGGAGATGATTTCGCGGACGCTGTGTCCGGAGCCCGTGCCGACGTTCAGCGCCGTCGACGCGCCCCCGCTGCGGAGATACTCGATCCCCAGCACATGCGCGCGCGCCAGGTCCGTGACGTGGATGTAATCGCGAATGGCCGTGCCGTCGGGCGTGGGGTAGTCCGTTCCAAACAGCCCCACGGGAGGACGGACGCCCAAAGCCGCATCGATTACCAGGGGAATCAGATGAGTCTCGGGTTCGTGCGCTTCGCCGGTTTCTCCATCCGGATCCGCGCCGGCCGCGTTGAAATAGCGAAGGCAAAGCGACCGCATGCCGTAGGCGGCGCCGTACCACTCGAGAGCCTGCTCGAAGAACCGCTTCGATTCGCCGTAAGGATTAATGGGAATTTTCGGGGAATCCTCAGGGATGGGAACCTTCTCCGGAGCTCCGTACACTGCCGCCGTCGAGGAAAAGACGATATCCCGCACGCCCGCGGCCCTCATCGCGTCCAGAAGGTTCAAGGAATTCACAAAGTTATTACGGTAATATTTCGATGGCGCTTTCACCGATTCGCCGACGAAGATATACCCTGCCAGGTGCACCACCGCTTCCACGCCCTCGAGCGCCGCGCGCGCCGCGGACGCATCGGCAAGGTCCCCCTCGATCAAAGGACCCCACCGGACCGCCCATCTGTGCCCCATCTCGAGATTGTCGAACACAACCGGCGTATGCCCCGCCGATGCCAGAGCCTTGGCTACGTGGCTCCCGATGTATCCCGCTCCGCCGGTAACGAGAATGCGCATGAACCATCCATGATAGCCCGGAAGAATCCCCTGCCTTCCCAGCCCATCAGCCAGGCGCGAACGGGCGCCGCAATCTCGCGTGCTAAGGTGGTCTCATGGCTGGGGCCATCAATCCATTTCAAGACTCCTTGCGGTTCGACCGTAGAGTTCCGCCTGCCGCCATCGTCATCTTCGGCGCGAATGGCGACCTGACGAAGCGGAAGCTGATTCCTTCTCTCTACCGGCTGGCTTTCGAACGCCGCATGCCGTCCGGATACGTAATTTTCGGCAATTCCCGCACGCCCATGTCGGATGAGGATTTCCGCGGGAAGATGAAGGAATCCGTCCGTCAGTTCCTCGAGGACAGTCCATTTGACGAGGCGCTGTGGGAGGAATTTGCCAAGGCGATCTTTTATCTTCCCGGGGATCTGAAGGACCCGGTCTTCTACCAGACTCTTGCCTCCCGGCTGAATGCCCACGAGGCGAGTACCGGGGGCAACATTCTTTTTTACCTGTCCACCCAGCCCTCGCACTATGACCCGGTGGTGAACGGGTTGGCCTCGGTAGGTCTGGCGGATGGCAAGGGTTGGCGCAGGGTCGTGGTGGAAAAACCCTTCGGATACGATCTGGCAACCGCGCGGGAACTGAATCAGCGCCTGCAGGCGGCATTTCCCGAAAAGGAAATCTATCGCATCGATCACTACCTGGGCAAGGAGACGGTCCAGAACATATTGGCGTTCCGCTTTGCCAACGGCATCTTCGAGCCCCTCTGGAATCGCCGTTACGTGAACCATGTGCAGATTACCGCCGCCGAATCCATCGGCGTGGAGGGACGCGGGGCATACTACCAGACCTCCGGCGCGCTCCGGGACATGATCCAGAACCATCTGCTCCAGGTGATGGGCACCATCGCCATGGAACCGGCTGCCGTCTTCGAGCCCAACGCCGTGCGCGATGAGCGAGCCAAACTGCTGCGCTCCGTGCGCGTGCACAAGGAGGAGGATGTCCCGGCGCACGCCGTCGCCGGACAGTACGGCCCGGGTCGCGTTGGAGCCACCAACATCCCCGGGTTCCGGCAGGAACCCGGCGTCGATCCCGCCTCCCCAACCGATACCTACGCGGCCGTGACCTTCTTCATCGACAACTGGCGCTGGGCTGGCGTTCCTTTCTACATCCGCACCGGAAAACGTCTGCCAAAACGCGTTACCGACATCGCCATTCACTTCAACGCCGCTCCGCTCTCCATCTTCGATCGCGACAACCACAACGGGTACACGGCGCGCCCGAACCTGCTCATCATTCGGATTCAGCCCGAGGAAGGTATCTCCCTGCGGTTTCTCTCGAAAAACCCCGGCGCCGGCATGAAGCTGCGTCCGGTGTCGATGGATTTCAACTACGGCTCGAGCTTCGGCATCCGCACGCCTACCGCTTATGAGACGCTTCTGCTCGACGCCATGGCCGGGGACGCCACGCTCTACACCCGCCAGGATATGGTGGACGCATCGTGGCAGGTGGTGCAGCCGATTCTCGACTACTGGGGTTCCTGCAAGTTCAATTTCCCGAACTACGATGCCGGATCGTGGGGGCCCAGGGAGAGTGACGACATGCTTGCCCGGCGCGGCCATGTGTGGAGGGTCCCCTAATGCCGCCGAAAGTAACCCCGGAAGCCATATTGAAAGAGCTGGGCGAGCTTTGGGTGGGTCTCGGCGCAGGCGACGAAGCCGGCGTCTTGCGCGCTTGTGCCATGACGCTCATCATCGCTGCTGACGAGGAGGAAGAGGCCGGTGTGTTGGGCGAAATGATCGCCGAAATCATGCACGACCACCCCAGCCGCGCCATCGTGCTCCGCGTGCGCGACGGCGCAGATCCGGACATCGAGTCCCGCGTGCTCGCCCAATGCTGGATGCCGTTCGGACGCCGCCAGCAGATCTGCTGCGAGCAGATCGAAATCATGGCCTCGGAGACCGGTCTCCAGGATGTTCCCCGCATCGTGCTGGGCGTGATGGCGCCGGACCTTCCCGTTGTGCTCGTTTGCCGCAGCCCGAATCTCTTCTCCCTGCCCGCCTTTCAGCCGCTGCTCTCCGTCGCAGGGAAGGTGATCGTGGACTCTCGCTGTGCATCCGAACCGCAAAAAATGCTTGGGCGCATCGCCAGCCTTCGGCAACTCGGTCACGCCATCCATGATCTCGCCTGGACCGCGCTCACTCCGTGGCGCGAGGTGATTGCCTGCGCCTTCGATGACCGCGCCACTCTTTCCCGCTTGCACGAGATCCATCAAGTCTCCATCACGACGGGAAAACGCGGTCCCGGACCGGAAGCATGGTACCTGGGCGCCTGGCTGCTCCGGGGATTGGGTCTCCAGACCGGCATCGAATTCGCAGTGGCTGAAGAAGCTCGCACAGGGCCCGCCGGCCCACCAGTAGGGGAAGAAACTAGCGAATCCACCGGCTGGCGAGGCTCGGCAATCCGCGCCGTGGACCTTCGTGGAGCGGGACTGAACCTCTCCTTCTCCCGCGACTCGCGGACAGTCATCCGGTTTGCCCGCTCAGGCGTTGCCAACAACCTGCCCTTCACCGTATCATCCGACTGGGAGCTGATGCGGGAAGAATTAGCGCTGCTTGGGAAAGATCACATTTTCGAAGAAGTGCTCCCCAGGGCTATTGCTCTCGCAGGAGGGTGAAGATGAGCACGCACTGGCACACCTATCCAACCGTGGAGAAGGCCGCCGAGGCCTGCTGCCGGATCATTTTGACGCGCCTCGAGGAGGCTTTGGCCGGGCAGAATCTGGCCTCCATCGCTGTGTCCGGCGGATCGACCCCGAAGCTGTTGTTTCAACACATGGCGGCCGGCGGCTTCGATTGGGAGCGGGTCCATCTGTTCTGGGTGGACGAACGCATGGTGCCGCCCTCGAATTCCGAGAGTAATTACCTGCTTGCTGAGCAGCATTTCATTATTCCTGCCCGTTTTCCGCACCGGAATGTCCACCGGATTCACGGCGAGTTGTGGCCCAAGGCCGCCGCCGAACAGTACACGCGGGACATTCAGGAGTTCTTCTCTCTCGCTGAGGGCGATTTGCCGCATTTCGATGTCATTCACCTCGGGATGGGTCCCGATGCGCACACTGCCAGCCTGTTCCCCGGCGAGCCTCTGATTGAAGACCACGAGCATATCGCCGCCGCGGTGTACGTGGAAAAACTCAACAAGTGGCGCGTGACGCTCCTGCCCGGTGTCCTCTCCGCGGCGAAGCACATTGTGGTCCTCACCGCGGGAAGCGACAAGGCTGAGGCCGTCCGGCATGTCTTCGAGGATCCGTATGATCCGCGGCGGTTTCCGGCGCAGATTGTTTCCCACCGGTGCAGGCACGTCACCTGGTTTGTCGATACCGCGGCCGCGTCGCTCGCCTCGGTATGAAGCGCTCTGCGCTGCTGCTTACGCTGGCTGCCTGCCTCTGGGGCGGCGAAGATCCGCCTGTCAACCGGCTGGTCTTCGGTGGCGACGTCATGCTGGGCCGCTATGTCTACCTTCAGGCGCGGAGCCGCAAGGACCCCACCTGGCCTTTCCGCGAAGTGGCGCCTATCCTGCGCCATGCGGACATCGCGTTTGCCAACCTCGAGTCACCCTTTGCTCCTAACCCTCCCTACTTCGAAGACCGCATGGTGTTTCGCGCTCATCCATCCATGGTGGAGGGGCTGAAGTTCGCCGGCATCGACATCGTCTCCACGGCCAATAATCACGTGCGCGACGCCGGTGCTCCCGGCATCGTGTTCACGCTCGAAACGCTGGCGAAGAATGGAATAGCCGCCGTCGGCACCGCGCTCCGGCCGCAAGATGTCTTCAAAGGTGTCGTGCTCCAGAGCAAAGGCGTCCGCTTCGGATTTCTTGCCTACACTTACGATCAGCGCAATGGCAATCATCCCGATGACGACGCGCGGGTTGCCGTTGTGAACCAATCCACCGTCGCGCGCGACGTCAAGGACCTGCGCGGCCGCTGCGACGTCGTGATCGTCTCGATGCACGCCGGCTACGAGTATCACGTGCGGCCCAATCCCCAGCAGATGAGCTTTGCCCGCGCGGCTATCGATGCCGGCGCTTCCATCGTGGTGGGCCATCATCCTCACGTGGTGCAGCCCGTCGAGGAGTTCAAGGGTGGACTCATTCTCTACTCCCTCGGCAATCTGGTATTTGACCAACCTCTGAAGAAGGGGGTACGCCAGCGTGCTATCGCCGAGGTGGTGTTCTCCGGCAGTCGCATCGCCGGCTACAAGTTGGATTAACAACTCCGAAGAGCGCTGTGGAATAATGGACATCCTGCATTGGAGGTGCTCATGAACGAGATCCCCCGCCTGGCGCTGCCCGTCATCGTGATGCTCGTGCTGCTGGCCATGTTCATCGCCGCAGCTCTCTTCAGCCGCAATTACCTCAAAGTACCCCCCAATATGGTTGCGGTTCTCAGCGGACGGAAGCGCAAACTTGCGGATGGGCGGGCCGTGGGTTACCGCATGGTGCGGGGAGGCGCCGCCCTGCGCATCCCTTTGCTCGAGAAGGTCGATTACCTCTCGCTGAACGTCATCACCATCCCTCTCGAAATCCGGCGCGCCTACACCATCCAAGGCGTCCCCGTTTCCGTCAAGGCCGTGGCGAACGTGAAAATCCGCTCCGATGAGACGTCTCTCCATGCGGCCGCCGAGCGATTCCTTGGAATGACGCACGACGACATTCAGGCGGTCATCTTCCAGACGCTCGAAGGGCACCTGCGCTCCATCCTCGGCACCCTCACCGTCGAGGAGGTCAACTCCGATCGCAACTCCTTCGCCCAGAAGCTCACCTCAGAGGCGGCCAACGATCTGGAGAAAATGGGTCTCGGCGTGGATGTGCTCACCATTCAGGAAGTGAGCGACGATGAGGATTACCTCAACGCCCTCGGCAAACGCCGTACCGCCGAGGTGAAGCGCGATGCCGTCATCGGCGAGGCCGAAGCGACTCGCGATTCGAAGATCCGCTCGGCAGCCGCCTTCCAGGAAGGCGAACGCGCCAAGATCAATTCGGAAGCCGAAATCGCCCAGGTGCAGCGCGATTACCAGATCCGGCAGGCCCAGTACGCCGCGGAAGTGGAAACCGAAAAAGCGCGCGCCGCTCAGGCGGGCCCGCTCGCCCAGGCACAGTCCCGCCAGGCTGTTGTCGCGGAAGAAGTGAAAGTCGAGCGCCGCCGGACGCAGGAGTTGATTTCCGTACAGGAGCAGGAAGTGCTGCGGCGGCAGAAGGAACTCGAAGCCACGGTTCTCAAGCCCGCCGAAGCCGAGCGCCAGGCCACCGTGGTTCGTGCCCAGGCGAACAAGGAGGCAATCGTCCTCGAATCGGAAGGGAAGCGTCAGGCTCTCATCGCCCTCGCCGAAGCCGAACAGCAGCGCCTCAGCCAGGAAGGCGCCGGACGCGCCGCCGCTCTGGAAGCCGAAGGCAAAGCCGAGGCAGCCAAGATCGAAGCCATCGGTATCGCGCAAGCCCGGGCCATCGAGGCGCAAGGTGTGGCCGAAGCCACCGCCATTCTGCGAAAGGCCGAAGCTTGGAAGCAGTTTAACGAAGCAGCGCGATTGCAGACGATTCTCGAGAAACTACCGGCCATCATTCAGGCTTCCACCGGAGTTTTCTCCGCCGTCGCGGCCCCCATGGGAAACATCGATCGTATGGTAGTGATTGACAACGGCGGCGGCAACGGCCAGTCCGGCCTCAACAAGATCGCGCAAACGGGCCCCACGGTGGTCTTCAACTTCCTCCAGCAGTTGGAAGCGCTCGGTCTCGACATTCCGGCCGTGATGGCGCAACTCGGCCTGAAGAACGCGGATGGGCCAAAACCAGATGCCTGACCTTATCCGCCGGTTCCTGCCGGTCTTCTCTGGGAGAATCCTCGTGCGGCTTTCGGTTCTTAGCGCCGCGCTTTGCGCCGCCTCGCTGTTCGGAGCTGATTTCCATGACGTGGAATTCGCGAAACCCGGCGGCGTGCCGTTGACACTGGACGCCCATGTCCCCGATGGGAAAGGGCCGTTCGCCACCGTCATCATTGTTCACGGCGGAGGGTGGGTCAACGGCAACAAGCGCGCCTATGTAACCCCTCTGTTCCAGCCGCTGACCGATGCCGGCTTTGCCTGGTTCACCATCAACTACCGCCTGGCGCCGCAGTATCAATACCCCGCCGCGGTCGACGATGTGAAAGCTGCTGTGAGGTGGGTGAAGGATCACGCCGGCCAATACAAGGTGGACAGGAAGCGAATCGCGCTCATGGGGGAATCCGCGGGCGGGCATCTGGTCGCCCTGGTCGGAGCACAAAACGAACCCAGCTCCCGAGTCGCCGCCGTCGTGGATTTCTACGGCCCGCATGATCTCCTCAAGAGCACAAGCGACCGCGGCTCGGTCCGCCCCGGCGTGACCAAATTCCTGGGCGTCGACAAACTGGACGAGGCCGGCATCGCCAGGCTTCGCGAGGCCTCCCCCATCACCTACGTCCGCAAAGGACTGCCGCCCTTCCTCTTCATTCATGGAACGAAGGACGCCGCCGTGCCTTACGAGCAATCGCCCCTGATGTGCGAAGCCTTGAAGAAGGCCGGCGATCGCTGCGAGGTTTTCCCTGTCGATGGCGCGCCGCACGGAGTCGGCCCATGGGAGAAGAATCCTGAGTTCCAGGGGTACAAAAAGAAAATGGTGGGGTGGCTCCAGGCCACGCTGCGCTAATCCTTCAATACGCCGGCAATCTTCGGCGTCAGCATCCAGCGCAATACTCCGCGCGGATTCACTCCGAAGCTCTCCACATCGATCCGCGTGATCGAGCCCTTCTTCACATCCACAGCCAGGTTCGGAGTCCCCAGCAGAAAGCCGATCAGCATTCCCGTCAACGGTTCATGGCTCGCAAGCAGCAGGCTTTCGGAACTCTTGAATCCCTTGATGTCCCCCCACGCCTCACGCGGATCCGACATCGGCGTCAACGTCGGACATGGGGTGAGTTCGCCGCCATATCCAAGGACCTCTGCCGCGACCTCGGCAGTTTCGCGGGCCCTGCGGTAGGGGCTCGTCAGAATCAGTTCCGGCTTCATTCCAACAGCCTTGGCAACCTGCAAAACCTCGCGCAATTTCTTTTTTCCTTCGGCTGTCAGCGCCCGGTCCGCGTCTTTCATCCCCGGGCGTGGATCTTCGGCAATGCCATGTCGAAGCAGGTAGATTTCCATCGGCGTGAAGTGGGTTCTCCTATTCTGGCATACTGAAGCTTCCCGAATGTCTGACCAGCAACAATCCTGGCTTGCCAAAGCAGCCTTCTTCACAGCCTTCGGTTCGGCGGCATCCATCCTGTTCTCCATTGCCGTCTCGAATATTCTGCTCGCGCTTTCTTTGGCCGCATTGCTGATGTCCGGCGAAAAGCTTCGCTTCCCGCCCATCAAGCTGCCGCTCGGGCTCTTCATGCTCGGTACCGTGCTTTCGCTCGCCTTTTCCGACAACCCCTGGGCAGGCCGGGTCCAGATCCGGAAGTTCCTCGTTTTCATCATGCTGTTGATTGTCTTCAGCGCTTTTCGCCATCTCCGGCAGGTCCGCTGGCTGATCGTGGCCTTCACTGCGCTGGGCACCCTCTCCGCGGCGCGCGCGCTGATGCAGTTCGCCTGGCAATTGAAGGAATGCGGCTCTTCCTACGGCTGCCTGGTCGGCGAGCGCATCACCGGCTTCATGAGCCATTGGATGACCTTCGGCGCCCACATGATGATCGTGCTCATGCTGCTTGCGGCCTTCCTCTTTTGGGCCCCTCCCCCGAAACGTCCCGTGGGCTTGTGGGTCCTTTGCGGATTCCTCATCAGCGCCGCCATCTTCGCCGGAGGGACGCGGTCCATCTGGTTCGCCACCGCCGTCGCGGGATCGTATCTCCTCTTTTGTTGGAAGCGCTGGACAGTCCTCATCGCTCCCATTGCCGTCGCACTGGCTTTGCTGGCCGCGCCGCCCTTTCTCCGGCAGCGCTTCACCTCCGTCTGGAAGCCCCACGGCGAACTCGATTCCAACGAGCACCGGCGCATCCTCTGGCGCACCGGCATCCGCATGATCCGCGCCCATCCCCTGTTCGGACTTGGACCGGAGCGGATCAATGATCCGGAGAACTTCAAGAAATATCTCCCGGCCGATATTACGCGCCTGCCCGAGGGCTGGTACGGCCACCTCCACAACATCTACTTGCAGTACGCCGCTGAGCGCGGGATCCCGACATTGCTTGCGCTGCTTTGGATGTTCGCGGTCATCCTGCGTGACTTCTTCAAGGCCTTGAACGGATTGCCGCCCGGACCCGGTGAGGCGCGATTCGTCCTCCAAGGCGCAATCGCCGTCATCCTCGCCATTCTGGTGGGCGGCATCCTCGAACACAACCTGGGAGACAGCGAAGTGCTCAGCCTGTTCCTTACCACGGTCGCTTGCGGATACATCGCCGTCGAGTCCACAACCCATGAACCAGCCATTGAACGGTCTTGAAATCATCCTCGCCGGAGGCGCGGGAGGGCTCGGTTCCGCTGCCGCGCGGTTGCTGGCCCATGAAGGCGCAAAACTCACCGTCAGCTACTTCCGAAATGCCGAACGTGCCCAAAAGTTGGCGGACATCGCCACCGTCGTCCAGTCGGACCTTACGAACGCGGAGGACCGGAGCCGCCTGCTGAACTCCGCCGGCAGCCTCTACGGCCTGGTCGTCTTCACCGGCGACCCCTCCCGCGTCAAGCACCCTTCCGAATTCGAAGCGGCGGCGCTGCGCGCGCAGGAGGTCAACTACCTCGGCCCCATCCTGCTCGCCCGCGAGGCGGCAGTCCGCATGCAGGCAGCCGAAACTCGCGGAGCCATCGTGCTGTTCTCCACCATGCAGGCCGTCCATCTGTTTCCCGGTTCCACCGCGTACGGAGCCGCCAAAGCCTCGCTCCAGTACGCCGCCCGTATCCTCGCCAAGGAGTGCCGCCAGGCCAACATCCGTGTCAACGTGATCGCTCCGGGAGTGACTGCCGCGGGAATGGCGGAGGCTTCCATCGCCTCGGGCAAGTACGATCACTTCCTTTCCGAGGGCATCATTCCGCGCTTCGGCCACGCTCACGACATCGCGCGCGCCGTGCGATTCTTCCTCGAACCCGACAACTACGTCACCGGCCAGGTGCTCAGCGTCGACGGCGGAGCTACTCTTTGACCGCCGGCAGCGCAAAGGCCACATAGGCGCCTTTGATCTTTACCTGCGTTTCCGGCGTCAACCCCACTTGTGCCGACGCGCAGAAAGTGACGTACTGCCGCCCGTTCACCTCGTAGACCGCGGGAATCCCTTCGAGTGCCGCTTCCAGTTCGTGTTCCCACAGCACTTTTCCGTTGCGCGCGTCGAGCGCCCGTACCTTGCGGTCCCGCGTCCCCGTGAAGATCAGCCCGCCGGCCGTTACCACCGGACCTACTTTCGGAAAGTGCGTCCCCGTATTCCGGATTCCCTTCGCCGCCAGTTCCGGAACCTCGCCGAGCGCGATCTTCCACTTGATCGTGCCCTCGTTCAGGTCGTAGGCAGTCAATGAGGTCCAGGGCGGCGCGATAGGCGAAAGACCGTCGCTCGCCACCATGAAGCCGAACCCGCTGTAGTAGCGCTCCCCCGCGGACGCAGCCAGCGCCGCATCCGCCTGTGGATCCTTGTGCAGCTTGAGCAGCGCGGGCAGGTCCTTCGATACCACGAACAGCCATCCCGTCGCCGGATCCACCGCCGCGCCTCCCCAGTTCGCCCCGCCATTGTTCCCCGGCATCTGAATCGTTCCGCCCTGCCCCGGCGGCGTGAACAGACCCTGATTTCGCGCGCTCAGGATTTCGTCGCGGAACCGTGCCCGGTCCTGCGGGCTCAAGTACGGGCTCAGATCATCCACCGTAAATTTCTGCCGCGCAAACGGAGGGGGCTTCACCGGGAACGGCTGCGTCGGCGACAGCTTCTCCCCAGGCATCCCCGATTGCGGTACCTTCCGCTCCTCAATCGGCCAGATCGGTTCGCCCGTGACGCGGTTGAATACCCACAAGAAGCCTTGTTTGCTCACCTGCGCCACAATGTCCACCGTCTTTCCGTCATGCTTCACCGTCAGCAGCTTCGGCGCGGTCGGATTGTCGTAATCCCAGATGTCGTGATGCACCATCTGGTAGTGCCACAACCGTTTTCCCGTGCGCGCATCGAGCGCCAGCAGGCAGTCGGCGAACAGGTTCGCTCCGCTCCGGTCCACGCCATAAAAGTTGTACTTCGCGCTCGCCGTCGGCAGATACACGATGCCGCGCGCCACGTCGAGCGTCAACTCGCTCCACGTGTTCGCTCCGCCGACACGCTTCCAGGCGTCCTTGGGCCATGTCTCATACCCGTATTCGCCCGGACGCGGAACGGTATGGAAGGTCCACACCAGTCTTCCGCTGCGCACATCGAATGCCCGGATGTCCCCCGGAGCCGATCCGTATCCTTGATTCGTCGCTGACCCCAGGATCAACAGGTCCTCGAACACCCGTCCCGGGAACGCCGATTGCACGATCCGGAGCGTCTTCGGGTCGCGGTCCAGCCCCTCTTTCAAGTCGACGCCGCCGTTCCTGCCGAACGTGGAAATGCTTCTCCCCGTCCGCGCATCGATCGCCCGCAGCACGTGATTGCTCGCAAACAGCAACCGCCGCTCCGACCCATCCTTGCTTTCCCAGTAATTGATGCCGCGGTTCGTCAGAGCCGCCGTTCCCGGCTCCGCCGGATGTGCCCAGATTTCTTTCCCCGTCGCCGCATCGAGCGCCACAATCGAATTGTTCTTCGCCAGCACATACATCGTGCCGTGCGCCACCAGCGGATTGAAGAAATACTTGTTGTTGTCGCCGGTGGGATACGTCCAGGCGACCTGCAATTTGTCCACGTTGGACCGGGTGATCTGCGCCAGTGCCGAGTACTGCGCCGCATCGGGAGCCCCGCTATAGTCGCTCCACGTCTTGTGGTCCTGCGCCAGGGCAGGAAATGGCGCTGCGCAAATCAGCAAAGCTCGAAACAGGGGGCGGGGAAGAACCGGCATTGTTCTATCATGCCATTCACACCCCGTCCCGCGCGCCCGGCCCCCACATGACTCATTTCAGCATGACCGCGATCGGCGGCCTCTCGAATCGACATCGCCCAGGGGAAAACGCCGATTCTTTTCGCTTGGAGTTGGTGGGATGAAGTTGCCGCTTCGCCGCACTCCCCCCTTGCGCCCCTGCCATTGCTGTCGCTATGATCATTGAGTTTGCAGTCCATTTGGAGGATACATGTCCATTGAAGCTAAAGTGAAGCAGATCATCGTCGAACAGTTGGGCGTGGATGAATCGCAGGTCGATAGCACGGCCTCGTTTGTCGATGACCTCGGCGCTGACTCGCTGGACATCGTTGAACTGGTGATGGCTTTCGAGGAAGCCTTCAATATCGATATCCCTGACGAAGACGCGGAGAAGATCAGCACTGTCAAGGATGCGGTCGACTATATCGAAGGCAAGTCCAAGAAGTGAAATAGACAACAACCCAATCCACACACGGAAGAATCATACTTGTCTCGCAGAGTTGTAGTCACTGGTGTCGGTCTCGTGTCGGCGCTGGGTATTGGTACTGAAGAGAACTGGGACGCCTTGCGGCAGGGCCGCAGCGGCATCCGGCGCATTACTCAGTTCGATCCTTCCGCCTTCACCTGCCAGATTGCCGGTGAGGTGAAGGATTTTGATCCGCTCCGCTGGATCGACAAAAAAGAAGTAAAGAAAATGGGGCGCTTCATTCAGGTAGGCATTGCCGCCTCCGAATACGCCCTGGCCGGATCCTCGCTGAAGATCACCCCCGAAGACGCCGAAATGGTGGGCGTCTACATCGGCAGCGGCATCGGCGGATTCGAGGTCATCGAACGCGAACACCGCACCCTCCTCGAGCGCGGTCCGGGACGGATCTCGCCTTTCTTCATTCCCGCCACCATCATCAACCTCGCCTCCGGCTACGTTTCCATCCGAACCGGAGCGAAAGGCCCCAACTCGGCCACGGCCACAGCCTGCACCACCAGCGCGCACGCCATCGGCGACTCCTTCAAGATCATTCAGCGCGGCGACGCCGAAGTGATGATCTGCGGCGGAGCCGAAGCTTGTGTCACCCCCATGGGTGTCGGCGGATTCGCTGCCATGCGCGCGTTGTCCACTCGCAACGACGAGCCGGAAAAAGCCTCGCGGCCCTGGGACAAAGGGCGCGACGGCTTTGTCGTGGGTGAAGGCGCAGGCATCGTCATCCTCGAGGAACTCGAACGCGCCAAACGCCGCGGAGCGCCCATCCTGGCCGAAATCGTCGGCTATGGCATGAGCGCCGATGCCTACCACATCACGTCCCCGTCCGAGGACGGCGAAGGAGCCTATCGCGTCATGCGGAATGCCTTGCGCGATGCCGGCCTCGATCCTTCGCAAATCGACTACATCAATGCCCACGGTACGTCCACCGAAGTCGGCGACAAGATCGAAACCACCGCCATCAAACGCACCTTCGGCGAACACGCCTACAAGTTGGCGGTCAGCTCCACCAAGTCGATGACCGGGCACCTGCTCGGCGGCGCGGGCGGCCTCGAGGCCGGCATCACTGTCCTCTCCATTCGCGACCAGATTGCTCCCCCGACCATCAATCTCGAACAACCCGACGAAGGCTGCGACCTGGACTACATCCCCAACCAGGCCCGGCCCATGAAGATCGATTACGCCCTCAGCAACTCCTTTGGGTTCGGGGGTACGAATGGCTGTCTCATTTTCAAACGCTGCACGGAATAATCCCCGCCCATGGCGGTCTTCGTGCCGCGAGGCCTGCGGAGTTTTCATGAAAATTATTGTGGCCATCAAACAGGTTCCTTCCCGCGATTCCAGTCTCAAGGTGGATTCGGCGGGAAAGTGGATCCAGGATGCCGATCTCTCCTTCGAGATCAACGAGCCGGATGCCTACGCGCTCGAGGAAGGGCTCCAACTCAAGGAAAAACACGGCGGCGAGGTGGTTGTCCTGTGCCTCGGCCCCGCCCGTGCCGCCCAAACGATTCGCGAGGCCCTGGCCAAGGGCGCCGATCGCGCCATTCATATCGAAGAGGAGAATCTCAACTCGCTCGATACCCTCGGCGTCGCCCGCCTCCTCGCGAAAGCGGCCGAACACGAAAAGCCTGACTTGATCCTCACCGGCCTGCAATCCGACGACTTGGGCAATGGGCAGACCGGCGTTGTCATGGCCGAATTGCTCGGCTGCTGTCATTCCACCATCATCATGCAGGTGGAAGCGGTGGCGGCCGGCATCAAAGTCAAGCGCGAACTCGAAGATGGCTGGTTCCAGTTCATCGAAATGCCCCTGCCGGCGGTTCTCACCATCCAGTCCGGAATCAACAAACTGCGCTACGCCACGCTGATGGGAATCAAGAAAGCGAAGTCCAAGGAAATCAAACGGCTCACTGCCTCCGGACCCGGCGGCGCACCCGCGCCTTCGGCTTCCCTCGATCGGATCTACCTGCCGCAGAAATCCAAGCAGACCCAGATCCTCGAAGGCCCGGCCAGGGAAGTTGCGGCGAAACTGGCCGAGAAACTGAAATTTGAGGTACGAGTGCTATGAGCGGCGTTCTGGTTGTTTTGGAGCAGCGCGGCGGCGCCTGGAACCGCATGTCCTTCGAGACCCTGGCGGCCGGTCAGGAGATTGCCGCGGCGATGGGGACCGGTTGCTCGGCCGCCGTCGTTGGCAGCGGTGTCGATGCCCTCGCGCAGGAGCTGTGCCGGCAAAAGCTCGACAAGGTGTACGCCGTGGACCACCCCCTTCTCGGCGATTACACCCCGGACGGATTCTCCGCCGCCGTGGAAGCGCTCGTGCGCGCCGCCGCACCGGACTTGGTTCTCTTCCCCCATACCTACCAGGTTCGCGATTTTGCCCCCAAGGTGGCAACACGATTTGATCGCGTTCTCGTCTCTGACGTCATTCACTGCCGCATCGAGAATCGCCATCTCATCCTCGTGCGCCTGCTGTTTCAAGGCAGGCTCAACGGCGACGTCGCCCTGTCCGGAGCCGGTCCGCACTTCGCGTCGGTTCAAGCCGGAGCCTACCGCGCCGAAAAGATCGAGCCCGGTACCGCCACCCTGGAATCTCTCCCCCTGGCGCTCGAACCATCGCAAATCCGCAGCAAGCCTCAGCCTCCCTTCCGCGAATCCGCCCGTGCCGTCGATTTGACCGCCGCCGAATTGATCGTCTCCGTCGGCCGCGGAATCAAAGAGAAGGAAAATATCGCTCTTGTCGAGGACCTCGCCAAGGCTCTCGGGGCCGAACTCGCCGCTTCCCGCCCGATCTGCGATAACGGCTGGCTCCCCATGGAGCGCCAGGTGGGCAGTTCCGGCCAAACCGTGGCCCCTAAACTCTACCTCGCAGTCGGCATCAGCGGAGCCATCCAGCACCTGGTCGGCATGAAAGGCGCAAAAACCATCGTCGCCATCAACAAAGACGCCAACGCACCCATATTTGAAGTGGCGGACATCGGCGTGATAGGCGATCTCTTCGAGGTTGTGCCTGCGCTCATCGAGGAAATCCAAAAAACAAAAAAATGAAAATGACCCCACGGGGGCATTGACATCTCACCCCTCCCCCCCTTACACTATCACCATGGCCGTTGAAGCCGTCAAAATTCGCAAACTCCCCGATTGGGTGATCGATGCCCATAAATCGAAAGCGGAACAGGAGGGTATTAGCTTGGAAGAAGAGTTGAGAAACTTATTGACCGAATCGGCCCTCAAGCCACAAAGAGACTTCGCTGCCAAAGCAGAAGCCTGGAACAGCCAATTGAAAACCCGCTACGGCACCCTCAGCGACAGCACGGAAATCATCCGCGAGGATCGCGAGGAGCGCTGGTGATTGTGGTCGATGCCTCGGTGGCCGTCAAATGGTTCCTCCCGGAGGACGGCGCATCGCAGGCCATCGAACTACTGCGGGGCCGAGAGGCTCTGCTCGCCCCCGATCTCATCCGGATCGAGGTGGCAAGCGCCCTCACCAAACGTCACCGCCGCGGCGAAATCAGCGCCGCCGACGCAAAGGAAACCATTCAATTGTGGATCGAGGCCCTCAAGCAGGGAGTCCTGCAACTCAGCGCCAACCTCGAAGACCTTCGCGAAGCCGCCAACCTCTCGCTTCAGCTCAACCACCACATCGCCGATTGCCTCTATCTCGCAGTCGCCCGGCGCACCTCGTCCCGGCTGATCACCGCCGACAAAATCTTCGCGGAAAAAGCTGCTTCTGTCTTCCCTGGAGTGGACCGGCTCGCAGTTACAGCAGCCGGAAATTGACTTCGATCGTCGCGGCTACGGGGACCGCCTTCCCGTCCTTGTAACCCGGGCGGAAACGCCACTTCGTCACTGCCTCGATGGCCTTCTCATCCAGCCCCAACCCCAGTGGACGCAGCACCCGCAAATCCCGCGGCTGCCCCTTCTCGTCCACCACCACATAGAGAACCACCGTACCCTGGAACTTGGCCTTCCGCGCCTCCTCCGAGTACTCCGGCTCTACCTTGAAAACCAGCGTCGGAGCCGAAACGCCCCCGCCGATTCGGTACACCCCGCCGCCTACGCCGCCGCCTTCGCCAGGACCAAATCCCGCTCCGCGGCCCGACCCTACGCCGCCGCCCGATCCCGAGCCGATCCCCGCGCCCGAACCAGGACCGTTCGACGGAGGACCAATCCGCGCCAGCGGATCCCCAAAGTTCGGCATGTTTACCTTAGGCAGCACCGCGTCCGGCTGGATCACCAGCGTCGGTTCCATGACCAGCTTCGGCTGCTCATTGTGTACCACCTGCATCGGAGGAGTGAACTGCTTCGGAGCCACCCGCGGCAGTTTGCCCTTTGCCGGCGGAGTCACGGACCGGTCCCCGCCGCCTCCGCCGCCCCCCATCGCCTGCTTCTTCGGCTCATTCTTCGGAACGTAAGGAGCCAGGTCCGGAGCAATCAGCGTGACCGTCTCCTTCACCTTCTGCTGCACCGTCTGGTTGGTGCCAAGGAACAGCAACAGGGAGATAACAGTCACATGGATCACCAGCGAAAGCGTCCCGGCGCGCGATTCCTGGCCGCTGGTCAATCCCCAGATGTTCTTTACTGCTACGGGTTTCGACGTGACTTCAAGTGGAGGCAGCTTGGGTGGATTGAGGGCTTCCTTGATGCTCGCGATAAACGACTTGATCCACGGAATCTGTGTTTCCGCCAAGAGCAGCCGCTGAAGGTGGACGTCCGGGGTCTGATTTTGTAACGAAGGACCTTGGTCAGTACCCTTATGATTCATCGTTTCCACTGACATTGATTTGCCACGCTCTCCGTTGCGAACTGTAGCCCGACCGTGTGTTCAACCTGTGTGTAGGACGCATCAACCAACCACCCAGTTGCAGATTCTTCCCAACCTGGTACGGCTATCCTGTTTGCAGTTTAACACGTTCCGTCAATAAGGATTAGACAGTTTCCAAAAACCATAGGATCAGCCCCGCGCAACAAAACCACCGCTGAAGAAACAATCCCCTCCCACACACAACGAATCTAAGAAAGTTGATAGTTGAAGGCTAAGATTGTTGCATGAGTATTTGCTCATATGCTATCCTGCCCTTGGAGGTTTTACCCGCCCTTATGGACTTCAACCGCTTCACCGAAAAACTCCAGGACGCTGTCCAAGCCGCTCAATCCAAAGCTCGTTCCCTCTCCCACCAGCAACTCGAATCCGAACACCTGCTCTCCGCCCTCCTCGAGCAGGAAGGCGGTCTCGCCCTCTCCGTCTTCTCCAAGTCCGGCGTCAACGCCACCGCCCTCCGCAACCGCCTCGAACAGGAACTCGCGCGCCTCCCCAAGATCTCCGGAGCCGCCGGCCCGGACCAGATCTATCTCGGTAACCGCCTCGCCCAAGTCCTGGTGAAAGCCGAAGACGAGGCCAAACGCCTCAAGGACGAATACCTCTCCATCGAGCACATCCTCCTCGCCATGGCGGATGACACCGGCCTGGTCGGAAAGCTCTATCGGGAATTCGCCATTTCGCGCGATAAGTTAATGCAGGCATTACAACAGGTGCGCGGAAACCAGCGAGTCACGACGCAGAATCCCGAGTCTACCTACGAGGCCCTCGAACGCTACGGCCGCGACCTCACCGCCATGGCCGCCCAGGGCAAGCTCGACCCCGTCATCGGACGCGACGACGAGATCCGCCGCGTCATCCAGGTCCTCAGCCGGCGCACCAAGAACAACCCCGTCCTCATCGGCGAACCCGGCGTGGGAAAAACGGCCATCGTCGAAGGCCTCGCCCAGCGCATCGTGCGCGGCGACGTCCCCGAAGGCCTCAAAGAGAAGCGCGTCGTTACCCTCGACATGGGCGCGCTCATCGCCGGAGCCAAGTTCCGCGGCGAATTCGAAGAGCGCCTCAAAGCCGTCCTCAAGGAAGTCCAATCCTCGGAAGGAGCCATCATTCTATTTATCGATGAGCTGCACACCGTCGTGGGAGCCGGCAAGGCCGAAGGAGCTATGGACGCCGGCAACCTCCTCAAACCCATGCTCGCCCGCGGCGAACTGCACTGCATCGGAGCCACCACGCTCGATGAATACCGCAAGCACGTCGAAAAGGACGCGGCCCTCGAACGGCGCTTCCAGCCCGTTCTCGTGGACCAGCCCTCCGTCGAGGACACCATCTCCATCCTCCGCGGCCTCCGCGAGCGCTACGAAGTCCATCACGGTGTCCGCATCAAGGACGCCGCCCTCGTCTCCGCCGCCGTGCTCTCCAACCGCTACATCAGCGATCGCTTCCTCCCCGATAAAGCCATCGACCTCGTCGACGAGGCTGCCGCCAAGCTCCGCACCGAAATCGATTCCATGCCTTCGGACCTCGATGAAACCATGCGCCGCATCATGCAGCTCGAAATCGAGCGCGAGGCGCTGAAAAAGGAGTCCGACGCCGCCTCCAGGGAACGCCTCGGCAAAATCGAAAAGGAACTGGCCGACCTCAAGGAAGAGTCCAATGCCCTCAAGGCCCAGTGGCAGAGCGAGAAGGAAGCCATCCAACGCGTCCGCGACCTCAAGGAACAGCTCCAGCAGGTCCACGCCGAAATCGAACGCGCCGAGCGCGCCTACGACCTCAACAAAGCCGCCGAACTCAAGTACGGAAAACTCATCGCCATCCAGCAGAAACTCCGCGCCGAAGAGAACCGCGTGGCGGGCGAACAGGGCAAGTCGCGCCTCGTCAAGGAAGAAGTGGACGAAGAAGACATCGCCGCCGTTGTCAGCCGCTGGACCGGCGTTCCCGTCTCCCGTTTGCTCGAAGGCGAAATCCAGAAACTGCTCCATCTCGAAGAAGAACTGCACAAGCGCGTCGTCGGACAGGATGAAGCCGTCAAAGTCGTTTCCGAAGCCGTCCTCCGCGCCCGTTCCGGATTGAAGGACCCGCGCCGCCCCATCGGCAGCTTCCTCTTCCTCGGCCCCACCGGCGTCGGCAAAACCGAATTGGCCCGCGCGCTCGCCGAATTCCTCTTCGACGACGAGCACGCCATGATCCGCATCGACATGTCCGAATATCAGGAAAAGCACACCGTCGCCCGCCTCATCGGCGCCCCTCCCGGATACGTCGGCTACGAAGAGGGCGGCCAGCTCACCGAAGCCGTCCGCCGCCGCCCCTACTGCGTCATCCTGCTCGACGAAATCGAAAAAGCGCACCACGACGTCTTCAATGTGCTGCTCCAGTTGCTCGATGACGGCCGGCTCACCGACGGCCAGGGTCGCACCGTCGACTTCAAGAACACCATCGTCACCATGACCTCCAACGTCGGCAGCCACCGCATTCTCGAATATCGCGGCGAGTTCGGCGGATCCGGCTACGACCGCATGAAGGAAGCCGTCCTCGACGAACTCCGCCGCCAGTTCCGCCCGGAATTCCTCAACCGCGTCGACGAGATCACCGTCTTCCATTCGCTCAACGAAGAGCACCTCATGAAGATCGTCGAAATTCAGCTCGCCGCGCTGCGCAAACGCCTCGAGGACCGGCACATCGAAATTGAATTGACCGGCGAGGCGCGCCGCCACCTCGTGCATGCCGGCTACGACACCGCCTATGGAGCCCGCCCCTTGAAGCGCGCCATCCAGCGCGAAGTGGAAACGCCGCTGGCCCGGCTCTTGCTCCAGGGTAAAATTCACGACCGGCAAATGGTGGTCATCGACGCCGACGCCGCCTCCAAAGGCCTCCGCTTCGAGGCGGCCGAGGCCCGCGTCGAAGAGCAGGAGAAGGCTCCGGCCCGATGATTGAGTCCCGCGGCCCTGCTGCCGCGTCTACTAAAGAGAGAGAGAGGGGAGAAAAATGGAATTGGAAAAACAAGTCAGACAGCTTCCCATGCTGCCGCTGAAGAACGTGGTGTTGTTCCCCCATCTGTTGCTGCCGCTCAATGTGGGACGCCCGCGCTCTTTGGCGGCTGTCGAAGAGGCTCTGCGGGCTGAGGACCAGGAGATTGTTCTCGTCGCCCAGCGCGAAGCAAGCGTCGACGAGCCTTCGCAGGACGACCTCTACACCATCGGCACCCGCGCCATCATCCGCCGCGTCGCCAAGGGCGAATCGCACGCAGAGGTCTTTGTCTATGGCGTCGAACGCGTCGTGCTCATCAAGCTCGAAACCGATCGCAACTTCCCCATGGCGCGCTTCCACCCCCTTCCTTTACCCGAGGATTCCGGCCCCGAGGTCGAAGCCCTCCACCGCGCCGTCACCGAACTCACCTCGAAGGCCATCCAGCTTTCGCAGCAGCAGACCACCATGGACCTCGAGCGGCTCCTGTCGAGCACCGAAGATCCTCTGCGCCTCGTCTACCTTGTCGCCTCCATGCTGGGCCTCGACCTGCCCAAGGCCCAAGCCCTCCTCGAGGCGCCCACCCGGCTCGACGCCCTCCGCCTGATGCACACCTACCTCTCCTACGAGGTCCAGGTGCTCGAACTGCGCAACAAGATCGCCACCGAGGCGCGCTCGGAAATGAGCAAGGAGCAGCGCGAATATCTCCTCCGCCAGCAGCTTCGCGCCATCCAGCAGGAACTCGGCGAAAAGGGCTCCGACCAGGACGAAGTGGCCCTCCTCAGGGAGCAGCTCGAAAAAGCGGACCTTCCCGACGAGGTCAACAAGGAAGCCGGCCGCGAACTGAAGCGCCTCGAAAAGCTGCCCTCGGCTTCGCCCGACTACCACGTCATCCGCACGTACCTCGAGTACGTCCTCGAACTGCCCTGGAAAGTCTTCTCCGAAGACACCCTCGACATCGCCAACGCCCGCCGCATCCTCGATGAGGATCACTATAACCTCCGCGACGTCAAGCAGCGCATCCTCGAGCATCTCGCCGTCCTCAAGCTCAATCCCACGGCCAAGGCGCCCATCCTCTGCTTCGTCGGCCCTCCCGGCGTCGGCAAAACCTCGCTCGGCCAGTCCATCGCCCGGGCCATCGGACGCAAGTTCGAGCGCATGAGCGTCGGCGGCCTCCATGACGAGGCCGAACTCCGCGGCCACCGCCGCACCTACATCGGAGCCATGCCCGGCCGCCTCATTCAATCCCTGCGCCGCGCCGGAGCCGCCAATCCCGTGGTCATGCTCGATGAAGTCGACAAACTCGGCCGTGACTACCGCGGCGACCCCGCCGCCGCCCTCCTCGAGATTCTCGACCCCGAGCAGAACAGCAAGTTCCGCGATAATTACCTCGACCTGCCTTTCGATCTTTCGAAGGTGCTCTTCATCGCCACCGCCAACTCGCTCGATACCATCCCGCGGCCCCTGCTCGACCGCATGGAGATCCTCCGCCTCGCCGGCTACAGCGAAGAAGAGAAGGTGGCCATTGCGCGCCGCTACCTCATCCCGCGCCAGTTGAAGCAGACCGGGCTCGATCCGGCTACCATCCGCTTTGAAGACGACACCCTCTCCTCGCTCATCACCGGTTACACCCGCGAAGCCGGGCTGCGCCGCCTCGAACAGAACATCGGCGGCATTGCCCGCAAGATCGCCCTCAAGGTCGCCGAAGGCAGCGCCGAAACCTTCACCGTTCGCCGCGAAGACCTGCTCGAACTCCTCGGCCCCGAACCGTTCCATCTCGAGGAGATGCGCCGCACCCTCCAGCCCGGCGTCGCTGCCGGCCTTGCCTGGACCGAGACCGGCGGCGATGTGCTCTACATCGAAGCCACTCTCCTCCCCGACGGCAAGGGACTCACCCTCACCGGACAACTCGGCGAAGTCATGCAGGAATCCGCGCGCGCCGCGCAAAGCTACATCTGGAGCCACGCCGCGAACTTCGGCATCGACACCCAGAAGTTCCGCGAGTGCGGCGTCCACATCCACGTCCCCGCGGGAGCCGTGCCCAAGGACGGCCCCTCGGCAGGCATCACCACCGCCGTGGCCCTGACCTCGCTCTACACCGGCTGCGCCGCCCGCGGCGATACCGCCATGACCGGCGAGATCACTCTTACAGGCATGGTCCTCCCCATCGGCGGACTCAAGGAAAAAGTCCTTGCCGCCCGCCGCGCCGGCATGCGCCGCGTCGTCGTTCCACGCGCCAATATGAAGGACCTGCGCGATCTCCCCGATCATGTGCGAAAGGAACTCGAGTTCATCCCCGTCGAACGCGTCGAGCAGGTGATCGGGGCGGTTATCCCCGCCCTCTCCACCCGCATGGCCCAAGCCGCCTGAACCCCGTGGCGTAATTCCTCAGCGTGCCGCGCCCCCGCCGGCGCGGCTCGCGCCCGCGCTACTTCACCACCACAAACGGAATCGTCGCCTCATACCGCGGCCCCTGCACCGCCAGAACCGCCGTCGCCGTGTAGTTCCCCGGCGGAACCTCCGGCGTCCTCACCGTCAACACCCAGTTCTTCTCCCCCGTCAAAGGGAACTGCCGGAATATGTTCGTGAACAGCTTCCCCAGCGCCCAGCGGTACACTTCCTCTCCTTTCTCGTTCCGCAGGATGAGGTCATAGTCCTGCCCCGTGGGGAACGTGAGTTGCAGCGCCGGAGCCAGCGTGGCTCCGCAGGCTCATCCGCGCCGTCATCGCATCTCCCGCCTTGTACTGGCTCGCGTCCAGCGCCGCCTGGAAACTCACTTCCCGCTCCGTAAACACGCTGAACCCGCCCAGCCGCGTGTAGATGAGATCCCACTTCCGCTCCCCGGCAATCGTCGTCATCTTCCGCTGTACCAGCCCCACATACGGCAAAAACGACTCCGATGTCAGCCCCGCATCCGCGCACGATGGCTGATAGCCCACCTGCAATGCGTTCGAGAACTCCCCAAACGGCGACTTCAACTCCCCCTGCCGCGTCCGGATCACCGCCGTCGCATTGCATGAGTCCACCTCCGTCCGGAAGGCCTCCCCCGCCGCCGCCTCGAACGCCACCCACGTCTTCTCCCTCTTCCCCTCCCGGTCATAGATCACCAGCGTGCCCGCCTCGTTCTTTCGCAGCAGCAGCGCTCCCCCCGGAAACCCCGTCACGGAATAATACTCGTTCCCTTCCATCGTCTCTACGCCCGTCACCTCCACCGTGAACGGGCTCGCCCCAACGGATCCGCTTCCCTTGTACACCCACTGATTTCCCACTTGTAACGGAAAGTAGTCCGCCTCCTGGGCAAATCCGGCGGCGGAAAATAAGAATAGAGCCGCAAACACTTTTAGATTTCTCATATTTTTTATCGATACACCTCGATTGTGAGGACGCGGGCTTGCCTATACGCAGACGCCGCGCCGCGCCTCTCCGTTTCTCATTACAAACGCGAGAACACCGCGCCGCATGGATCACCCGCGCCCGTAATGCCATCCAGCCTGCCGCGCCGGCTCTCCTGCCCCCGCCCGGCCCCGCCGCCGCCGGATGTACAATCATTCGAGCAGGAAAGGAGCATCCCCAATGGCTCGAATCACTCGCCGCTCATGGGTCGGAACAAATGCCGCCATGGCTGCCGCCGCCGGCGCGGCCTCGGTGGCTTCGCCCACCAAAGCCTACGGTATGCGCCAGGGAAAGTTCACCTTCGCGCATGTCCTCGGCTTGAACCAGCCCGAGCGTCTGAAACTCTGCCTCCAGATGGGCGTCACGCACGTCGTCTCCACCCCCTCCATCCGCGGCGTCTCCCGCGACCAGTATGCCGCCGCCATCCGCAAGCATAAGGAACAGTGGGCCGAAGCCGGATTCGAGGTCGCCGTCCATGAAACCATGACCCCCGTGCCCGCCGGTAACATCCGCCGCGGCACTCCCGGCCGCGAGGAAGAACTGAAAAACTGGAGCGCCTATGTCGAAGCCATGGGCCAGGCCGGCATTCCCGTCCTGTGCTACAACTTCGGCCAGGGCGGCACCCGCACCGGCCGCATCACCCTCCGCGGCGGAGCCATTTCCACCGTCCACGACTACGCGGAAACGAAGAAACAACCCCCTCTCGACGAGGTCTATACGGAGGACCAACTCTGGGAAGCTCTCGCCTGGTTCATCGAGAGAATCACGCCCGTGTGTGAAAAGGCGAAAGTGAAGATGGGCTATCACCCCAACGATCCTTGCGTCTCCCCCTACCGCGGCTCCGCCCAGATCATGATCAGCCCCGCCGCTTACCGCCGCCTCTTTGCCATCGCCGACAGCCCCTACAACGGAGCCACCGTCTGCCAGGGAAACTTCGCCTCCATGCGATACGCCCCCGGTGAGACCATGTATTCGGTTGCCACCGAATTCGCCGAGCGCGGCAGAATCCAGTTCATCCACTTCCGCGATGTCGATGGCAAGGCCGACACCCGCTACTACGAAACCTTCCATGACAACGGCCCCACCGACATGGCCCGCATGCTCGAATGCTACGCCCGCGGCGGATTCGCCGGACCCCTGCGCACCGACCACGCCCCCGCCATGGCCGGCGAGGACTCCGAACACAACCCCGGCTACGCCATGCTCGGGCACATCTTCGCCATCGGCTACGCCAAGGGCCTCATGCAGGCGCGCAATCTCGCCTACGACTGACCAGCCCTGGCGTTGAAAGGCTTCTGGGCCGTGACGGTTCGCGCAAACTGGCGGGTGATTTTTCGTTTTGATGAAGGCGCGGAGGACGTTGATGATGTCGATTAAGCGCCGGCGGTGCATTCCATGCCACCCCGCGGTCGCGGAAATTTCCTCCTCCCGCACCAGCAGTCGCGGGGCGATGCGAGAGTAGTCGAAGCTGCCGGATTCGTCTTCAAACACGCGGCCCAGGAAACTCGTGGTATTTTTTCGCCGCCCTTGCTTTCTTCGCTCTCACTCCCGATATTGGAGATGGGCGACTCGCCGGTGAGCGGGGGAGCCGTGTCATCCCGCCCCCCTTCGGGCGCTTCGGGAATGTCTATCATCCTCCCGGAGGCCGGCGAATCGTCTCGCTTCTCGAAAGCGGCCAGCAGCCAGATTCTTGGCTGACCCTCCATTTCCGGATGACGGCGCGGTAAGACGGCTTTTTCAGATGGATGGTCTGTTCTCTTCTGCAGCTTTCCCGGAGCGTGGAAAGTGCGCCCTGTAAGTCCCCTGCGGCTTCGGATGACGTTTGAGGATCTTCGCAAGGCCGAACACTTTACCAGGCATCGAACCCTCTTCTCCCCAGATCAGGTCGATATCGCCCACTTCCGGATGATGCGCGGCGATGGCTTCGCCGGTTTCAAATTCGCGCAGTTGCGCCATCGCGCCCTGGGCGCCGTGCCGGAACTCGCGGAAGAAATGTGGAATAGTCGTAATTCTGCCCGCGAGCGCCAAGCGCGCTTCAATGAGGCCACGACCGCGCGGTCGTGGAAATCCGCGCCATCGGGCTAGAGCTACCACGCTATCAGCAGCTTCAATGAGGCCACGACCGCGCGGTCGTGGAAATGAGTTCGGCGACTGGGCCACGATGGCCACCGAAATGCTTCAATGAGGCCACGACCGCGCGGTCGTGGAAATTCGCGTCGCTGGTCGAGGGTCGCGCGGCAGCGATCGCTTCAATGAGGCCACGACCGCGCGGTCGTG
>WBZR01000432.1_pt1 | contig 67907 bp, 50 predicted proteins | sample 5204231 | NCBI WGS metagenome assembly WBZR01 (sample SAMN12412403, study PRJNA552823) | activated sludge metagenome | isolation source: activated sludge from anammox sidestream of wastewater treatment plant... | place: USA: Virginia | collected 2017-08 | reverse complement strand
GTGACAAGTGTCACTGTTGCTGTGGTGGCGCCGTTCACGGCGAAATCGCCGACGCTCACATTGACAACGGTTTCGTTGAAAGTGGCGCGGAACACGAGCGTATCGGCATTGGTCGGTGAGGTGGGAGGAGTTTGACGAGCAAAGGATGTCAGCGCAGGCGCAGAATTATCCAGTGTGTAAGTCTCATCGGTGGCAGGTTCGCCGGCCGGCAATGTGTTGCCGACACTATCTGCGATATCCTGCCCGCCAGCGAGATCAAGCCCGACAACTCCATTGAATCCTGCCAGGTCACCGCCCGAGACGGTGACATCATACACACTTCCGCTAATGGGTGTGACAAGTGTCACTGTTGCTGTGGTGGCGCCGTTCACGGCGAAATCGCCGACGCTCACGTTGACAACGGTTTCGCTGAAAGTCGCCCGGAACACGAGCGTATCGGCATTGGTCGGTGAGGTGGCGGGTGTTTGACGGGTAAACGAGGTCAATGCCGGTGCAGAATTATCCAGTGTGTAGGTCTCATCGGTAGCGGGTTCCCCGGCGGGGAGCGCATTGCCAACAGAATCGGTAATGTCTTGCCCGCTAGCGAGATCAAGCCCGACAACTCCATTGAATCCTGCCAGGTCACCGCCGGAGACGGTGATATCGTACACACTTCCGCTAATGGGTGTGACGAGAGTGACGGTCGCGGTGGTTGTCCCGTTCACGGCGAAATCGCCGACGCTCACATTGACAACGGTTTCGCTGAAAGTCGCCCGGAACACGAGCGTATCGGCATTGGTCGGTGAGGTGGGAGGAGTTTGACGAGCAAAGGATGTCAGCGCCGGCGCAGAATTATCCAGCGTATAAGTTTCATCGGTGGCAGGTTCGCCGGCCGGCAATGTGTTGCCGACACTATCTGCGATATCCTGCCCGCCAGCGAGATCAAGCCCGACAACTCCATTGAATCCCGCCAGGTCGCCGCCGGAGACGGTGACATCGTACACACTTCCGCTAATGGGTGTGACGAGAGTGACGGTTGCGGTGGTTGTCCCGTTCACGGCGAAATCGCCGACGCTCACGTTGACAACGGTTTCGTTGAAAGTCGCCCGGAACACGAGCGTATCGGCATTGGTCGGCGTGGTGGCAGGGGTTTGTCGTGTGAAAGATGTGATTGATGGAGCTCCATTGTCAAGCGTATAGGTTTCATCGGTGGCAGGTTCGCCGGCCGGCAATGTGTTGCCGACACTATCTGCGATATCTTGTCCGCCAGCGAGATCAAGCCCGACAACTCCATTGAATCCCGCCAGATCGCCGCCCGAGACGGTGATATCGTACACACTTCCACTAATGGGTGTGACAAGTGTCACTGTTGCTGTGGTGGCGCCGTTCACGGCGAAATCGCCGACGCTCACGTTGACAACGATTTCGTTGAAAGTGGCGCGGAACACGAGCGTATCGGCATTGGTTGGGCTGGTGGCGGGTGTTTGACGGGTAAACGAGGTCAATGCCGGCGCAGAATTATCCAGTGTGTAGGTCTCATCGGTGGCAGGTTCGCCGGCGGGGAGCGCATTGCCAACAGAATCGGTAATGTCTTGCCCGCCAGCAAGATCAAGCCCGACAATTCCATTGAATCCCGCCAGGTCGCCGCCGGAGACGGTGATTTCATACACGGTTCCGCTAACTGGAGTTACAAGAGTCACTGTTGCAGTGGTTGTTCCATTGACCTGAAAATCTCCCGCGCTCACATTGATCACGGTCTCGCTAAAGGTTGCCCTGAAAACCAAAGTATCCGCATTTGTGGGCGATGTCGCTGGATTAAATCGAGTGAAAGAGATCAACGTGGGCGTCCCAGTATCATCGATCTCATAGGCTCCGATATCGCATGCCACGCCTTGCGGACGCGCCGTCCCGCGTTGATCGGTAGCGGCGCAGTCTGCTGTAGTTGTATCTGCCGCATCGTCCGCGGCGCCGGTGACGCTGATCGCCATGGTCTGCGTATACCCGCCGTTGTTTGCCAACGCGCTCAACACCGGGTCTGAATTAATGACATTCGCGCATGTTGCCAATGCCGGGCAACCGCCTTGCACGATGCTGTCTTCGATCGTGGCGGAACTTGTGCCTTCACTGCGCACTTCATCGTTGATCCCGCCGTCACCCCATAAAATACTATTTTCAATCACCGGCGTGCTGGCATTACCGGTCAAGGTTACGTTTTTGATGGCATCGCCACCCGCCGTACCGGAGCCGTTGACGCTGTTATTCCCATTGAAAGTAACGTTGTTCAATACCGGGTCTGCGCCAATGTTCATCATGCCGCCTCCGCCCCAAGGGGTGGCACCGGATGCTTCAGTCGATGTGTTCCCGCTGAAAGTCACGTTGGTTAACGTAGGGCTGGAAAACTCATTCAACATGCCACCGCCACGCCGTGTGGCGGTATTCCCGCTGAAGGTCACGCGGTTTAATGTGGACTGGCTGTTATTGTTGAACATGCCTCCGCCCCCGACCGAGGTGTTGTTCGCGAAGACCACATCCAACAATGTCGGGAGGTTTGGCTCGTCCACGCCGGGACCGCCCAGGGTCTGAACATTCAAACCGCCGCCCGCGCCGCCCGTCGAAGAATTCCCCGTAAAGGTCACTCGTGTGAAGGCAGGGCTTCCATTTTGCACATACACGCCGCCGCCAATACCGGCTGTGTTGTTGCTGACGGTCACATCTGTGAACGATGCATTGCTGTAATTGGCTTCCACGGCTGAAACAGAAATAAGAAATACGCCGCCGCCGCGTCCGTTCGCATTGTTGGCTGTGATGATCAGATTCGCAAGCGTGGGACTGGTATTTTGGATATACATGCCGCCGCCGACCCCGCTCCCTGAATTTTGGTTACCGCCGGTGATGGTGAACCCATCCAATACGTAGGTATCGGTGAGAAAACCATTGGTAGTGACCACCGTGTACGCATTGTTTGCATTACCAGCAACCTGATCGATATCGCCGCTGAGCACGGTGCCATTTGTTGCCGGATTCGAATCTCGATCAGCCAACAAGGTATCGCCAACAGTGAAACCGCCGTAAACCGAAACGCCGTCTTTCAGGGTAAATGTGCTGTTGCGATCATTATTGATCTGCCCCACTCCTTCATCCGGGTAGTACGTTCCGCTTGCCACCCAGATCTGGTCGCCGCTGGTTGCCAGCGTGATCGCATCTTGTAAGAATGGAAAGGCAGTCGCCCAGGTACATCCCCCCGCGCCTGAACCGCTGGAAGCCACATAGATAATATGGTTTGGGGCGCAAGACGCTCCCGCAGATTTTGGAGTTGAAAACAAGGACAAAAGCAAAATCGCTAGTGTTGTAAAAAATCCCGCTAATTTATTTGGTCGCTTCATTGAATTGATTCCTTGTATGGGATAAACCATTGAGATTGGAAAATTAACCCTATTATAATGGGCAAGGTTTCGCGAAAAGCACAAATATAAGACGCGAACATTGCGTATATGTAACAATTTTAACCAACCCTTTGAGGCGCACGTGACAGCATTCTGGTACGCGATACGAAGCAAACCCAACAAAGAAGATTTCCTTGCCCGACAGTTCGAAGCGGCTGATGTGCCGGTCTTTTACCCGCGCCTGCGCGTTTCGCCTGTCAACCCGCGTTCGAGGAAATCCAAGCCGTATTTTCCCGGATACTTATTCATTCAGGTCGATTTGGATATTGTCAACGCTTCGACTCTTCAGTGGATGCCTGGGGCCGCCAACCTCGTCAGTTTCGGCGGGGAGCCTTCTCCCGTCCCCGAACCGTTGATTTCCACCCTGCAAAAGCGAGTAGCAGAGATTAACTCATCCAGTAACACGCGGCTAAGCGATCTAAAACCCGGCGACGCGATCCTTATCAAAGAAGGTTTGTTCGCGGGATACGAAGCCATTTTCGACGGAACAGTCTCCGGTCAGGAACGCGTTCGAGTGCTTTTGAATTTTTTGCAGAAGAGGCAAGTCTCTGTAGAGTTGGAGAGCAGTCAAATCAGTCGCGTGAAGCGGAGCTAGGCAGAATCCAACCATCACCGCTTTGGGGGAGTAGGACGAGTAAATCCAAAGTAACTTTTTGGAAAACGTATCGTCATGCAACAGCGAAACCACCAAACCTAAACATGGAAATAGCCCGAGCGGTATGGCTCATTTTGCAACAGTTCATCTGGCTAATGAATTCGAGGAGCAGACAGAATGGTAACCGCAGGACCGAATATGGAGAAAATGCACATCATGTCGCTGGGGAAGAAAATCGGGAAAGCAAACTCGGTCATACCCAGGCATACCCAGTGGGCGCTCTTTCGCGCCGCTCTGGTTCTGCTGGATTTGGCGATGATCCTGCTTGCCTTCCGGTTTTCGTATGTCCTCCGCTTTAACGTCCCCTTTGGAATTTTTGATGAAACCGCGTTCGTGTCATTGCCGCATTACAACCAATTAAGCATTCGCGCCGCCATATTATGGCTTGTGATTTTTGCGGCACACGGTCTATATGCCCGCGAGAACCTTCTCGGGGGCACGCGCGAATATTCAAAGGTGTTCCGCGCTTCATCGGAAGGGGTTTTATTTATTATCATTGCCGGCTTCACATTTTCCTGGGTGATCGTTTCACGCGGGTGGCTGGCGATGGCGTGGGTCCTTACGGTTATTTTTGTCATCATTGGGCGATTTACCCTGCGACGGGTGGTCTACTTCCTGCGCCGACACGGTTTCTTCCTGACACCCGCCGTGATCGTCGGCGCCAACCAGGAAGGGAGATGGCTCGCCGAGCAATTGCAAAAGTGGGAAACTTCCGGCTTGCATGTGGTCGGTTTTGTGGACAAAAAGTTTGCCGCCACTACGCCGCTCTTCAATAACCTTGTAAACCTCGGTTCTGTGGATCAGTTGGGTGAGATCATTGAACAATTTCAGATCGGCGAAGTGATTCTGGCATCCAGCGCGTTCTCTACGCGAGATTACCTGATGGAAATTTTCAAAAAGTATGGGATTTCCGATACGGTAAATCTTCGCATGTCGTCCGGGCTATATGAAGTCATTACGACCGGCATGACGGTCAACGAGTTTGCTTATGTTCCGCTTGTCAACGTGCATAAAGTGCGGTTGACCGGAACAGACATCATGCTAAAAACGATCCTCGACTATGTGCTGGCGATCATCAGCGTGATTCTCTTGACCCCTGTCTTTTTGTTGATTGCGCTCCTGGTAAAGATTACCTCGCCGAGAGGACCCGTCATTCACAAACGCCGGGTCATGGGGTTAAATGGTCGCAAATTCTACGCTTTGAAATTCCGCACCATGCATGTGAACGGCGATGAAATTCTGGATCGGCACCCGGAACTAAAAGAAGAACTGGCGCGCAATCATAAATTGAAGAATGACCCGCGCGTGACCTGGATCGGCGCTTACCTCCGCAAGATCAGTTTCGACGAATTGCCCCAGTTGTTCAATGTGTTGATGGGGAGCATGTCGCTGGTGGGACCGCGCATGATCTCGCCGGAAGAAGTGGCGATGTATAAGCAGTTCGATATGAACTTGTTGACGGTGAAGCCTGGCATCACCGGCTTATGGCAGGTGAGCGGGCGCTCAGATATTTCCTACGATGAGCGCGTTCGCCTGGATATGTATTACATCCGCAATTGGAGCATCTGGCTCGATCTGCAGTTGCTCTTCCAAACCATCCCCGCGGTTTTGAGAAGTCGCGGCGCATACTAAAACCACCAAAGGATTGATTGCATGGCAAAAATACTTGTTACGGGAGGGGCTGGCTTCATTGGGTCTCACGTCGTTGACGTGTTCCTTGAAAATGGATTCGAGGTTGTTATTCTTGACGATCTCTCCACGGGGCGTGAATCAAATTTGAACCCAGCCGCAAAATTCTACAAAATGGATATCCGCGACCCGAAGGTGCGCGACCTGTTCGCGGCGGAACGCCCCGATTTCATCAGCCATCATGCGGCGCAAATGGATGTGCGCCGTTCGGTGGCGCAACCGCTGTTCGATGCCGACGTCAACATCCTCGGCTCGATCAACCTGATTGAATGCGCGAAGGAATTTGGCGTCAAACGTTTCGTCTATATTTCCACGGGCGGCGCGGTCTACGGCGAGCCAGAGCGCGTTCCCTGTGAAGAGACCGACGCGATCAACCCGATTTGCCAGTATGGCGCCAGCAAACACACCGTGGAGCATTACCTCTTTATGTATCACGTTAACTACGGTTTGAACTATACGGTATTGCGCTACCCGAATGTGTTCGGTCCGCGGCAAGACCCGCATGGCGAAGCCGGGGTGGTTGCCATCTTCACCGGCAAGATGCTCGCCGGGGAACCGGTGACGATCAATGGCGATGGGGAACAGAGCCGCGATTTCGTCTACGTGACAGACTGCGCCCGTGCGAATCTCCTCGCCGTTACGGTTGATCACCAACCCGGCATCTATAACATCGGGTGGGGGATCCCCACCTCCGTCAACCAAATTTACGCGGCGGTGAAAGAAGCGACCGATTACACATTACCGGTGAAACACGGACCTGCCAAGCTGGGCGAGACGCGGCACATTTACCTGAACGCCTCAAAAGCCGGGCGCGATCTTGGCTGGAGCGCGACCATAGGACTCGACGAAGGCATGCGCAAAACGGTCGAATACTTTAAAGTTGCGGAGCAACCGGTTTGATCATTGTCCAAACGCCATTACGAATCAGTTTTTTCGGCGGAGGCACCGACTTCCCGTCTTTCTTCATGGAGGAGGGCGGGTGTGTTTTAAGTTCCGCGATCGATAAATATATTTTTGTCACGGTCAAAAAACGCTTCGACCGCAAACTTCGCATTGGTTATACCCAAACTGAAATGGTGGACGATGTCAGCCAGATCCATCACGAGATGATCCGCGAGGCGTTGCTCCTGACCGGCGTCTCGCAGGGCATCGAAGTGACCACCATGGGCGATATCCCTTCCGAGGGTTCCGGGCTTGGCTCCTCGAGCACGGTTACGGTTGGCGCCGTGCATGCGCTGCATACCTATTTAGGCAATATTGTCACCATGGAGCAACTGGCGCGCGAAGCCTGTGATATCGAGATTGGCAGGCTCGGCAAACCGATCGGAATCCAGGACCAATATATCGCGGCGTATGGCAACCTCCGTTTTTTTGAGTTTTGCCCGGATGGGCAGGTGAAGGTGCAGAAAGTCATCCTCGACGCAGACTTGCGGCGCGAACTGAACGACCGCTTTCTGCTTTTTTTCACGGGGATCAGCCGCAAAGCGGATTCGGTGCTCACCGAACAGAAGAGCAACATCAAAGACCGCATGAACGTTCTGCGAGAAATCAGGGATATGGCGTATCAGGCGAAATCCGATTTGCAGGCGGGGCAATTCGACGCGTTCGGTTCGCTGTTGCATCAGTCGTGGGAGTTGAAAAAGCGTATGGCGGGGCAGATCAGCAACGGCGCGATCGACGAAATGTACGACGCGGCGCGCCGGGCTGGGGCGATCGGAGGCAAAATCACTGGGGCGGGAGGCGGGGGGTTCATCCTGCTGTGCGCGCCGCATGAAAAACATCAAGCCATCCGCCAGGCATTGAACGGTTTGCAGGAACTTCCGTTTCAACTCGAACCAGACGGCACAAAGGTCATCTTTAATTATCGAAGATGAGGAAGGTATTTTCCATGGAACAGATCACTTCATATATTTCTGTGTTGCAAGACACGGTGGGGAAACTACCGGTAGAGTCGATCACTCGCGTGGTGGCGACGTTGCAAAACGCGCGGTTGGAGGGGAGAAAGGTCTTCATCATGGGTAATGGAGGCTCCGCCTCGACCGCCACTCATTTTGTCTGCGACCTGGCAAAGAATACGCGGCACGACAGCCTGCCGCACTTCCGCGTGATCGGCTTGACGGATAACATGGCAATTTTTTCCGCGTATGCCAACGATGAGGGCTACGATAATGTGTTCGCCGCCCAGCTTGCCAACCTGGTGGAAGCCGAAGATGTGGTGATCGCGATCTCTGCCAGCGGTAATTCTGCCAATGTGGTGAAGGCAATGGAAGCGGCAAAAGTATACAACGCTGTTACGGTCGGCTTTACGGGTTTTACCGGCGGAAAACTTGCCTCGCTTGTGGATATTCAAGTCCATGTGGATAGTTATGTGATCGAGCACGTTGAGGATATCCACCTGATGCTCGAGCATATGATCGTCAAGGCGATCAAAGATATCGCGGTCGCTGAATCGCTGGCGAAGGTCTAGTCGTTGCGACCTTGATCGATGAGTAGAGTATCTACCGCTTTTTCAAGATCATCGACGAGTGAATAACCTTGCAGGCTATCAGGTTTCGAGGTGCGAGACTGATCGAAGCCGCGCCCGGTTTTTACCATGATCAAGCCTCGCGCGCCCGCCGATTGACCGGCGAGCAAGTCGCTCCAGGCGTCGCCGATCATCCACGAGCGGCTCAAGTCCAGGTCCAGTTCGCGAACCGCGCGCAGAATCATCCCCGGTTTTGGCTTACGACAGTCGCATCCTTCGTCCGGTTGATGCGGACACATGTAGACACGGTCGACATGTGAGCCGTTCTCCCGGATGGTTTCGATGAGTTTGTCGTTAATGGCTTCCGCGGTTTGAATGGAGAGTAGACCCCGCCCGACTGCAGATTGGTTGGTCACGACCACGATTTTGTAACCGGCCGCCTGTATTCTTAACAGGGATAAGTACGTCTTGGGGTAGACGAAAACCTGAGACCATTCGCGAACATAATCCTCGCGGTTTTCGATGAGCACGCCATCACGATCCAGAAACACTGCCGGGTACATGTATTTATTATATACTACCTGTGAGTCTGGAATCGGACATATTCCCATGATGAACTCGATCCATGTCGAGATGGCGGAGCGCGCCAAGCGCCAACCCTTATGATAGCCAATATTCGTTTATATCTCAGCCGGCAGGCATCGTCGATCGTTCGTTATTTCTACGAGCAGTTCTTTATTGTTTTGCTCGGTTGGATTCCGACCATTGTTGGGATCGCCATACGAAGCGTTTTGTACAAGCTGATCGTGCGGATGGACGGTTTTGCCGCCATTGAGAACAATGTCCGTCTTCGGTTTGCGGATCATATCAAACTTGGGAATGGTTCCTACCTCGATCATGGCGTCTACCTCCATGCCTGCCCGAACGGGATCGAGATCGGCGAACGGAGCATTGTGATGCACGGCGCGATCCTGCACGTCTATAACTTTCGCGGGATGCCGAATTCCGGGATCAGGATCGGGCGCGATAGTCTCGTGGGCGAATATTCCATCATTCGAGGGCAGGGCGGCGTGACGATCGGCGACCGGGTGTACACTTCGCCGTTCACCCAGATCATCTCGGTCAACCACATCTTCGACGATCCGAACCGTCCATTTGTGGAGCAGGGCATCACGGCGGAGGGAATCGTGATCGAAGACGACGTTTGGCTGGGCGCTGGCTCCATCATCACGGATGGGGTGCGCGTGGGCAAGGGGGCGGTGGTCGCCGCCGGGGCGGTGGTCACGCAGGATGTTCCCCCGCACACAGTGGTTGGGGGCGTGCCGGCAAAAACACTGCGCGAGATCGACGGTAAAACGATCAAAGCAGATCGAACGATCTATCATTTATGAGTGAGAGGAAAAATACATGACGATATTATCGGTAGTCATCCCCGCCTATAACGAGGAGGATGGCATTACAGAAATTGCGACCCGCGTGCTGGCGGTGGCGCCCGACCTGAAAAAAGCGGGCGTGGAAGAAATGGAACTGTTGGTGGTGGATGACGGCTCACGCGACAAGACGGCAGAGGTCGCATCGAACATCAAGGGTGTTACGCTGGTTCGCCACCCCAAAAATAAAGGATACGGCGCGGCGTTGAAGACCGGCTTCGCCCAGGCAAAAGGGGAATTGATCGGCTTTCTCGATGCCGATGGCACCTACCCACCGGAATACTTTCCCAAGCTTTGCCAATCGGCATTGCGCGGCGCCGAGTTGGTGATCGGCTCTCGTATGGCGGGAGAAAAAAGCGAAATGCCGCTCGTGAGGCGCATCGGTAATTTCTTCTTTGCCACCCTGTTGACCATTCTTGGTCGACAAAAGGTGACCGACAGCGCCAGCGGGATGCGCGTCTTCAAGCGCGAAATCCTCGAGCACATTTATCCGTTACCCGATGGGTTGAACCTCACGCCCGTGATGAGCACGCGCGCCCTGCATGAAGGCATCAAGATCGAAGAAGTGCCCATTCCGTATAGCGAGCGCGTAGGGCGGTCGAAACTCAGCGCCATCCGCGACGGGCGCATCTTCTTGCAAAGCATGGTGTGGACTGCCATGTCTTACAACCCGGTTCGCATCCTTGGGTTGATCGGGCTGGGAAGTTTGGGCGTTGCCGGGTTCGTCTCGTTGTGGCTGGTTTACTTGCGCGCGCGCGGAGTCACTACCCTCGATTCTGCCAGCGTCGCCGCCTTGTTTTTGGGCATGATCTCGACGGTAGCCGGCATCAACGTTTTTGCCCTGGGCATCACGTTCAACTATCTCGTGGCGTTGTTCTACAAAAAACCGATTAAGCAAGGGTTATTTGGGAAACCCATTTTCAAAACGCCTCTCGACCAACAATTTGGATGGATGGGTTTATTGGGAATTCTGGCAGGGTTTGCCCTTGGGGCGATTAGTCTTGCGCTCGGTTTACAAGGGTGGGCGATCGAACGCTTGTGGTTTTATTTATTGGGAAGCGCAATGATCTTCCTCGTTGGAATCCAACTTGTGGTGTACTGGATGCTCTTGAGAATCCTCGAAGAACTCAGCCAGCGCGAATCACTCACAAAGCAGGATATGGGTATGTAGGTTTGGCAGAAGGAGTCAATAAAATGGAAAACAAAAACCTGGATATAAAAACAATCAACCTGGGGGCGCGTAACATTCCGAAGCTACGCAATGCGGATTTTCCGAACGCCGATGCGATCGTGCACGAGGGACTGCTTGCCGCTTCACGCTCCCCTGAGGCTGTGGATATCATGCTGGTGAATCCTCCCACCCCCGACGGAGGGTTGTGGATTCGCACCCAGCATCGCGTCGGTCGCCGCACGCGCGAGAACATGGTATGGCCCCAGGTCTCACTGGCGCAAATGGCGGCGTTGTTGCATCCCGTATACACGGTCAAAGTGGTGGATTGCAACGCCGAGCGTATGGGCTGGCATGAATTTACCCAACTGCTCGACAAATACCAGCCAAAATATTATTTGACGCAAATGACTGCGCCGACCCTCGAAAATGACATTTACGGTTGTTTCCTCGCTCACGCGCGGGGGGCGAAGACCATCGCCTTCGGCACGCACATCACGCCCATCCCGGTGGAAACGATGCGCCCGTATCCCAGCCTTGATTTCGCTCTCGTGGGCGAACCAGACCTGACCATCCGCGACCTTCTCGACCACCTTGAAGGCAAGATTGGCGAACGCTCCCCGCAGATCACGCAGATGTTCACCAAGCACGACGCAACGTACCGCCCATCCCTCAACGGAGACGGGACTGTAAACATGCACGGCATCAAGGGTATTGCCTGGCGTAAAGGCGAAGAGGTCATCCTCAACTTCCCGCGCCCGTTCGTGGCAGAGCTCGACGATATGCCCATTCCCATGCATGAACTTCTGCCATTGCAATCCTATCGCATGCCGCTTATCAAGGGTCCCTTCACGTTTATTGTCACCAGCCGCGGTTGTCCCGCGGGATGCACCTACTGCATCAAGCACGTCAGCTATCAATATGCCACGCGCCTGCGCTCGCCCAAATTGATCATGGAAGAGTTATGGTATCTCAAGAAACTCGGCATCAACAACATCCACATGTACGCCGACCTGTTCACGGTCAGCCGCGATCAAGTGGTGGAACTATGCCAGATGATGATCGACGAAAAGATCGGCATCAAATGGACGTGCAACAGCCGCGTCGATTACGTGGATGAGGAAATGCTCATGCTCATGGGCAAGGCGGGTTGTCGGCTGATCTCATGGGGTATCGAGAGCGGCAACGAACAGATCCTCAAGCATGCCCGCAAAGGCGCCTATCCTGACAAGGCAGAACGCGCCCTGCGTTGGGCGAAGAAAGCCGGCATCATGAACTGGGGCTACTTCATCATCGGCTTGCCCGGCGAAACCGAAGCGACCATCCGCGACACGATCAACTTCTCGAAGAAACTTCCGCTCGATATTGCCCTCTTCCACGTTGCCGCGCCCTATCCCGGCACGCCCTTCTTCTTTGAAGTGGTGAAAAATAAATGGTTCCGCCCCGGAACACGCTGGGAACAAGTGGATATGGACAAAGGCACTGTGCTCGATTACCCGAACATGCCGGCAGAAAAGTTGTTGTACTGGCAAAAACGCGCCTTCCGCGAATGGGCGTTCCGGCCGGGTCCTGCTCTCACATATTTAAAAATGTTGATGTACGATTGGTCAACCATGAAAACCGCCCTCAATGTCGGTTTGCAACACATCTTCTGGGCGTCTTCCGATGAGGGCGCGCCAGTGGGTGGCGCGGGCTAGGCGAAGATTCAATTCGTCAATGACCCGGGCATTAACGCGCGAATCGGTGGGAAGCCCCAGGTTTGCGTTGTTCGATTTGTGTCTTGTGCTTTTGAGTGGGGCGGCGGTGGGTCTTCGCCCCGATCTGGGGATGTATGCCATCGCCGCCTCGCTAATTCCGTGGGGCGCCCGTGTCTTTGCGGGCTTGGCTCCGTTTCGCAGAACCCGCTTTGATCTGTTCGTGGCGGTCTATGTGCTGACGGCAGTTGCCGGTTATTGGGCGGCGTACGACCCGTCCACTGGGTTGCAAAAACTTCAACTGATCATTCTGTCGGCTCTGCTATATTATGCGTTGAGCGCTCAACCGGGCGAGAATCTCGTTTGGGTAGCCGCGCTATTTTTTTGCGTGGGCGTTGGCGTGGCGCTTTATTTTCTGCTCACGCAGGATTTTGTTGCCGATCCGCGCAAATTACAAATCGCCAATGAGGTGGGAAAGGTATTCATGCAAGCGAGACCTTCCACCGGCTGGGCGCAGATACACCCCAATTACGCGGCAGGGCTCGTTGCGATCATGATGCCGTTTGGAATTTACCTGGCATGGCAAGGCTTGGGTCGAGGCGCGTTTGCCTGGGTGATTTTCGGATTGCTTCTTCAAGCCCTCGTGATTTTTTTAGCCACCTCGCGCGGGGTGTGGATGGCGGTGGCAAGCGCGGGCGGAATCTGGTTCGCGGGGCGAATCCTTCTCACGACGAGAATCAAATTGAAATGGAGAAGTGAAGCGGTCTTTCCCGCCTTCGTCTTGATCGTTCTGGCGGCGCTGATTCTCCTGCTCTATGTCGGACCAACATCCATTGGCGGAAGCGTCAGCGGCAACGACTCATACGGCACCGGGGCGCGCGCCGAATTGTTCTGGAGAAGCCTGCGCCTCGTTTCAGATTTCCCTTTTACCGGCGGGGGCTTGGGCGCATTCCCCGGTCTCTATTCGCAGTATATTCTTGGAATCCCAAATTATTACCTGCCCAACGCGCACAACACTTTTCTTGATGTCTTTATCGAACAGGGAATGTTTGGCGGGCTCGCCTTCCTGATCCTTTTTTTGGCGAGTCTGTGGTTGATCGCCTCGAACTCTGTGGGGGAAGATAGTTCTCGCCATCCATTGTTCGATCGCCTGCTTCTCGCCGCGCTGGTCATCGCGTTCGCGCATGGCTTGGTGGATGATTATTTGTACAATACCATGGGCGCCATGCTGGGTTTGTTCTTGCCCGGGCTGGCAGTTCGCGGGCTCGAAGCGAAACCGCTCAATCTTCTTCCAAAACAATTTGACCGGGCAGATATAATTGTCCTCGGCTCCATAGCTGTTCTGCTCCTTGTTCTTGGGGCAGTGTACTGGAAGACCTTTCGCTCGCTTTGGTATGCGAACATCGGCGCGGCGCAAATGGCTCGCGTGGAACTCGCCGGTTTTCCCACGAACGAGTGGGCTGGACCCGCTCTTGCGGATACCTTACAGGATGCTGAAGCCTCGCTTCATGCCTCCCTTGCGGCTGACTCAGCCAATCGGACAGCCAATCACCGCCTCGGCTTGATCGCCCTCCTCCGCAGGGATATCCCCTCGGCTTGCGGATATCTTTCAAACGCTCATTTGCTTGATCCTGCCCATCGCGGCATCACGAAATCTCTTGGGTATTGCTATGCGTGGCTTGGCGATCTGGAAAGTTCAAAGACCTTGCTACATTCGATGCCGGAGGCCGGGAAGGAACTTTCGGAGTACGTTCGGTGGTGGCAGGCGCAGGGCTATACGGAGTTTTCGAACAACGCATCGGCGCTTGCCGCCGACTTGGACCAGTCTCAAATTCAACCTTGATTTGGAAACGCATGATTATGAAAACCAGGAATTCCTTTTTTCTCACGTTCTTCATCTTTGCGCTCGTTGCGCAATTATTCGGCAGTGTGACGGTGGGCGAGGCGCAATCGTCGCGCGATTGGTCCGACCCGGTCAACATTTCGAATTCGGGCTCTACGGACAAGCCTGTGATCGTGATTGGCAACGATGGGATCGTTCACGCAATTTGGCGACCTATCGGCGGCGGGTTCCGTTATTCGCGCAGTAATGACGGCGGCGCAACTTGGTCGGCTCCGCGTACCTCCACGTTTCCGTTTTCGGATAAAGACGACAAACCATTCAAGATCATCCCCAGCCCGGATGGGGCGCTCAATATTTTTTGGGTCAGCCCTGAAGGGAACTTGATGATGGGGCGGGCGAACTCGGATACATTACCTGTGCCCACCTCTTGGGCAAGCAAAGAACGCGTCGGTGACGATGTGTTGAACTATGATGTGGATATTACCGATGCGGGTGTTTTCCACCTTGCGTTCATTCGCAAAGATGAAAAGGCGGGCGTGTATTACCGTAGGTCGCAAAACGGCGGAGTGTGGGAGAAGACGATTACATTGTTTGTCTCCAAGTACTTCGAATCGGTCATGGTGGAAAATCAACCGTCGATCAAGATCGGCGATGCGCATGTTCGCGTGTCGGCTTCGGACGATGTGGATGAGCCTACGGTGCTCGTCGGCTGGGATGTGCGCACGTTGAAGCGCATCTTCACGTCTGTTTCGGAGGATGGCGGTTTTAAGTTTACGGAGGCGGCGCAACTCAAAGGGCCGGAAGACACGGGCGGGTATGGCATCCCCTTGAATGTTGAAATGGGCGTCAACAAAAAGAATGTGGTCTTGCTCTATCAGGTCGGTGAAGCGGGGGCAAGCCAGTGTGTGTACTATAGCCAGACTTCTTCAGACGCCGGCGGCACCTGGACCAACCCACGTCTGATGTTGGATACGCTGTCGCAATGTCCCACCAGCGTCGAATTCATCATCAAGCGCGATAACTTCTACATGACGTTGATCCGCTATGATGGGAACGACCCCGCCATTATGGCTTGGAAGGATGGGCGTTGGGGCAGTCTGCAGTTCCAGCGAGAGATCGCGTTGTTTTCGAACCCATTGACCTACGATCCCATTGTGTTCCGTTGCGAAGACGACGCCTTGTATAAAGACAAACTGTATCTGATCGGTTGCGACCTCGGCAACGGCGGAGATAGCTGGGTCACCTCGCGTTCCCTCGAGCCATTGGATCAATGGTTTGGTTCCACCGAATCGTGGAGTTTTCCTTTTCCATTGCTTGATGAAACCGAGGCGAAAGTAGGCTCTCTGGCGCAGGTTTCCGATGGGAAGCTGTTGCACACGATCTGGTCCGAAAGCACGCTCCCAGGACCCGGCGGGGTAAAACATTCTCTTTCCTATGCCCGTTGGGATGGTGTAAGTTGGGCGGCGACGCGCGGGTTGTTGTGGGGCTTGAATGGCAGACCGATCGATATCTCCATGGCGATCAGCCAGGAGGGAAATCTATTTGTGACCTGGGTCAATGAGGATACAGGCTCGGTAATTTATTCGGTGGTCGACGCGAGTCGCGCCGGATATACAACCGATTGGGTCGACCCCAAAAGCTTGCCCTCGCCGTCCACTATTAATAACTCACCCGATATTCTGGTAGACGGGACCGGCACGGTTCTTGTTGTATACGCGGTTCCCTTCAATGAAGAACGGGGCGTCTACCTCGTGAAATCAACGGATCGAGGGGATACGTGGTCTGCTCCGGTGAAGGTCGTGGATGGCGTGACGAGCGGCTGGGATATCACTCAAAAACCCCGGATCAGCCTGAGCAGTGACGGAACGTTGCATCTGATTTTCGTGAATTCAAACCAATCGAAAACCGAGAATCAATTGAAATATGTTCAATCCATGGACGGCGGCAGCACATGGAGCGAACCGGAATTGGTTAGCGAAAAGCCGATTATCTGGCTCGATACTATTTCGTATGGCGATCGGGTGGTTCACCGGCTCTGGCAGGAAGATAACGACGAGGTGGTCTCTAATTTTGATCAAATTTCAACGGATGGCGGCGCCACATGGTCTGCGCCAATGGAGATCACTGGCGTTGCCGGTAATATAACCCCGGTGGCTCTGGCGCAAAATAACGGAGATTTACACCTTCTGCGTATCGTTGAAGAAGACAGCCCCACTTTCCTCAAAGAATCAAACCTGGTTGTGGAAGATTGGGAGTGGGATGGGAGCGGCTGGAGTTCCACATTTACGCAACAGATCGCTATTCAAGGAGATGAACTCACGTACTCTCTCGCCGGCGGGTTGACCGGCGCCGGCGAACTAAGCGCGCTTGCGCAGGTGGAGTATACGAACCTGAAGAACGAACACAAGAATGAAGTGCTTGCCATCAATCGCGCGGTGACGAATCAATTTGAGGATCTTTCACAGGTTGCGGTCTTGGCGAACGGGGAAACGCCAAATCAAGGCGGCGCAACCCCGGGCTCCGGAGTGGAGCCGGTCTCCACAACGATCCCGTTCGACTTTGGGGAGGAATCTTCCGTCTTTTCCGATAACTCCATGAGGAACATCATCGGCTCGGTACTTCTCGTGATTGTTGTCCTGTTAGGTTTTGTTTTTATCCGCCGAAAGCGGGGCTGATACATATGAAGGTCACAAAACAAGTTGTATCGCTACCCATCAGGCGGCTTGGCGGGCTGGTAGGGTTTTTGATTGCGCTATCGTTAGGCTTGCAAACTCCCGCTCAGGTGGAGGCGAAGACCGAATCCCCGTGGAAGCCGAATGAAAGGGTGCCCGGATACGCCGATGAGACTTATACACCCTTCATCGTTGCCGACTGGGATCATTATGTCCACGCGTTCGCAACTCAATGGACCGGGTCCGGGTTTCGGAACGGGGTCGTCTATCGAAAATGGAGCCTGGAGGAAGGCTGGACCACCCCGGTCGATATTTTGCTCTCGCCCATGGACAGCGATGCGGTGATTCAGGGCGTGTATCTGGACTCAACAGGCATGTTCCATCTATTGTTTTACAGCGGTGAGAGAACCAGTAAGTATATTTTTTATTCTCAAGCAAGGGTTGAAAAAGCCGCTTCTGCCCGGGCGTGGTCTACGCCTACGATCATTGGCACGCAAGCCATTGAGCCAAGTTACGCCGCGATCTCGGGGGACGATGAAGGGAACCTGGCGGTGATCTATTCGGGAAACATCGCCGGTGGAGGCGTGTATTCTGTATACTCCACCGATTCAGGTTCAACCTGGTCCGACCCGGAAACGCTTTTCTTAACCCGCGACTCGCGCAATACCCCATTCAGTTTGCGGATATTTCCCGGGCAGAACAATACGATCCATGCGGTTTGGAATGTGGTGACCAATTTAGGCGCGGATGTTTCTCTTCACTACGCGCGATATGACCTGAGCGAACATCGTTGGAGCCAACCGACCACCTTGAACCAAAGAGCAGATGCCGGCGTGGGTTCCTTTGGTCCTTCGTATCCTTCGTTGGTGGATACTGGCAAGCAGGTCGTTGTGTTGTACAACAGCGGCAACCCATTTCCGAACGGTCCTGTGGAGCAGGGGCGCCCCATGCAGGTGGTGAGCGTATCGAACGATAACGGCGATACCTGGACGCCCCCATTTATCCCCTTCAACCGGCATCAAGGCAGGAGCGGTGAAAATACAATGGCGCTGGACAGCGACAATATTCCTCACGCTTTATTCATTCAACGTATTCAAGTGATCGAGAATGGCGAGGAACGGGTGATTGGCGGTATCTGGCATAGTGAATTTAAAGACGGTCTCTGGTCGAGCCCCGAACGGTTTATCACAGATTACCCGGCGCACGATGTGCGCTCGGTTGTGGTTCAAGGGAATATTCTTTTCGCTGTATGGAGGGTCGATCCCGGCGGACCTCCGCATGGAATTTGGTACACCTACAAGACCTTGGATGAAGAAATGAGATTGCCCTCGGTCGCCTACCCGACTCCGGTCGAAACTGCGACAGCGATCGCTGATTCCTTTTTGGGTATCCCCACTCCGACGCGTACCCCAATTCCTAAAGGGGTGCTTGATGGTCCAATTTGGGGAACGAACAGCAGTCCCGCCGCGGCAATTGCGTCGGGGGTAATCCCCGTCATTGTCATATTGATCGTGCTACTTGTGTTTTTCAACAAATATCAAAAAGGTCGTCCTTAATAATGGGTATGGTTTCCTCCACAACAATTGAAACAGTATTTTACGAGGCGCTTCGATGACACCCGTGATTCGATTTGCCAATGTGTCAAAGCGATACAACCTCGGTCTAACGCGCGCCAGCCTCCCGTCGATCCTTTCGCAGTGGGTCAAGTCTGCCATGGGGCGGCAGGGAGGCGCAACGGACAAGAAAATCCATTGGGCTTTACAAGATGTGAGTTTTGCCATGGAAAAGGGACAGTCGCTTGCCCTCGTCGGTCCGAACGGCGCCGGGAAATCGACCATCTTGAAATTGCTGGCAAAGATCACGAATCCAACCACCGGAACGGTGGAGGTGAACGGTCAACTCTCGGCATTGATCGAATTGGGCGCTGGGTTTCATCCTGACTTGACTGGGCGTGAAAACATCTACCTCAACGGCGCCATCCTGGGGCTGACGTATCAGGAGATCCACAAAAAATACGATGAGATCGTCGCCTTCTCGGAGATTGAAGAGTTCATCGACACGCCGGTAAAACGATATTCGTCCGGCATGGCAGTGCGTCTCGGGTTTGCGGTCGCTTCGTGCATCGAATCCCAGATCCTCCTGGTGGATGAAGTGCTGGCAGTGGGCGATGCCTCCTTCCGCCAGAAGTGTATCGAGCGCATCAAAGCGTTGCTGAATAATGGAACAAGCCTCATTTTTGTTTCGCATGACATGGGTTTGGTTAGGGCGCTTTGCGAGCGCGCGTTATATATCGAGCGCGGGCAATTGCAAGCCTCCGGCACAAGCGCCGAAATCATCGACATGTACAATCGCGTGCTTGAGAAAAGACGTATCGAAAAAATGAGCGGACTCGACAAAGGCATGGATGAAGCCAACGCGGGCATCGAAGTTACCCATGTGGACGTGCTCGATGTTGATGGAAACATCATTCGTGAAGCGCGCACCAATCAGCCCGTGGTGATCCGCGTACAATACACGGCGTACAAAGATTTTGGAAAAGCGAACGCCATTATATTGATCCACCGTTCCGACGGTCTCTTGTGTTGCAACATCCGCACTCATCTCGATCAATTCCCCATGTCCATCGAAAAAGGCGAGGGGGAATACTTCCTTAAGCTAGACCCGTCGCAATTGTTCGGCAGTATGTATTATGCCGAAACGTGGATCATGAATTCAGACGATTCGGATGGCATCGCTTTTGGTGTTTCAGAATGGTTCGAGGTTCGTAACTCCATCCAGGGACACGAGGCGCACGGGGCGGTCTTTGAACCCAACCGCACTTGGGGACAGAAGCGGGTTTCCCAAACCGATCGGGTCGCCGCCGGTTCAACCGTTTGAGGCATCGATGCTAAATCAGAGGAATAACCTACATAAAATGCGCGACCTGGTCTGGGCGTGGACCGTCCGAACCTTGCGCGGGCGATACCAACAATCTGCCCTCGGTTGGCTCTGGGCGATCGTGCAACCTGTGGCAACGGTTGCCATCTTTGCCGTTGTCTTCACGCGCATCGTCCCGGTCGATACAGGCGGGATACCCTATATTCTCTTTTCATATTCAGCCGTGATCCCCTGGACGCTGCTTGCCTCCTCGTTGACCGATATGGCCGCCTCGCTCGTGCATAACATGAACCTGGTGGGGAAGATCTACTTTCCACGCGAAGCATTGCCGATCGCCGCGCTTCTTGCCCGCCTGGTGGATTTTTTGATTTCATTTATCCTGCTGGTTATCCTGATGCTGATCTATCGGATCCCGTTCTCTCCGCAGGGATTGCTTTTTCTGCCGCTCATCCTGCTGATTCAAATGGCGCTCATTCTCGGACTGGGAATTGGCTCCGCCGCCCTCAACGTGTTCTACCGCGACGTGGACCCCCTCCTCAAACTGGTGATTCAAGTCTGGTTCTATGCGTCTCCCATTTTATATCCGTTATCGCTTGTTCCCGAACAATGGAAATGGCTCTACTTCCTCAACCCCATGGCGGGAATCATCGCATCGTACCGCGACGTGCTGGTCTATAGCCGCATGCCCGGCGAATATTTGTGGTCGGCGGCGGGCATTTCCGCGTTGATCTTTATCGCTGGCGTGTGGTTTTTCAAACGTGTGGAATACCAATTTGCAGATATAGTCTAATGGATATAGTCTAATGGATGCCATGAAAAATCATCCGCTGGTCAGCGTGATCATCCCCGCCTATAACGGGGCAGACTCTATCGCGGCGGCAATTCAAAGCGTGGTGGACCAAACCTACACCAATTTTGAATTGATCGTCGTCGACGACAAATCTCCCGATACGACTGGCGAAGTCGTTCAACAATTTTCCGATACGCGGGTGAAATACATCCGCCATGAAGAGAACCAGGGCGCCTCCACGGCAAGATGGACCGGTATCACCCACTCAGCCGGAGAGATTGTCGCTTTTCTCGACCAGGATGACACCTTTCACCCCGAAAAACTGGAAGCGCACGTCAACTTCCTCGCAGAAAACCCCGAGGTGGGCTTTTCCTACAACCCATATTACGAACGCGTGCATTCATCCAATTCAATTCGCACGGTTGCCATACCTCCCCAAAATATATCGCTGGGAGAACTCGCTCTGGGCTTTTACCTTCCGCCCAGTTCATGGGTGGTTCGCAGGAAATGGGCGCTGATCGAGGAAATTTGGTATCCGCAAGTCGCCATGCGCGGCAGGGAAATCATTGTTTGCGGCAAGCTCTTTATGGCGGGGTGTAAATTCTCCCGTATCGACCGGGTCCTACACTCCCGAAATTATCAAGCGGGGCGGCGGTTCGGCGCAGTGGAGAAAAAGTGCGAAGATGAACTTGCCTGTCAGGAAGCCATCTTCTCAGACCCTCGCTGTCCGCCGGGGGTTTCGAACATGCGCCCCCTCGGAAATTCCGCCATCCGCGCCATGTGGGCAAATGTCGCGTTTACCCAGGGTGAAACCGCAGTAGGGCGCAAATTCCTTTGGGATATTTCTCAAAGCGCTCCCGGTTTGTTTTATGGCGTTCCGTCGCTGTATACAACGTTTCTGATGGGATATTGCGTCGACGACGAAAGTCACGACTACGAAACGCTATTGGAATCCATCTTCAAACAATTACCCGCCGAAATGCCAGGCGCGCTTGGAAATTATCTGTGGGCGGTTGCCCGCGGCAATTACGTTCGAGGCATCCGCGCATTACTCTGGGATCGGGCTGGCGATGCTGAAAAATATTTTTCCCTCGGCGATGAAATAGGGTTTCAACCCGATAAAGCCTTCGTCTTGCAGGCAACACACGAACTGATGGGGTATGCCATGAGCGACAGCGGCGAAGCGGTCTTAACCCGGCTCGATTCTCTTTCCCCCCAACTTGAAAAACATCTGGGAAGCCGCGGAGCCCATTGGCTGGCCGCAAACTTCCTCGCGCAAAGCGCGGAACAGAAATATCGGAATGGCGAAACGAAACAAGTTCCCAGCCTGCTGTTGAGCGCTTTCCGCAAAAGACCGAAATACCTCGCCGATCGCGGCGCGCTTTCATTGTTCATTAAATCGATGTTCGGCATCGGAAATCGTTCCTGAACCACGTTCACCCCGGGTGGGAATCTCAACGCCATCCACAGCGCGGGACACTTTCCACGGAGAAACATATGAGCCAAATTCTAGGGTTTACTATCAGTCGAGGGCTGCCCCCCAATAACTTAACAAGAGCATTCGAAGCCGAAGACCGCGCCTTATCCTATTTCCCTCATCTTGAAAGAAACTCGCTCGAGATCGGCGAAACAACATTACATATCTGGGGACGCGACACAATCTCCAACTGCGCGCACACCATGCCCGACGGATCGACACTCGCGCTGATCGGCTCCCCGCATCATTCGGTCTCCTGGGGCGCTGTGCAGGAAAAACTTCTGAAAGTGGAGCGCGATGAAGATTTTATCCCGCCATGGGAAGGGCGCGTACTCCTCCTGCGTGTCAACGCGGATGGCGATTCATGGACGATCTGGAACGACTGGCTGGGAAGCATGCCGGTCTACCACATGGAATCACCCCACAGCCGCATCGCTTCCACATTGGAGCCTGTTACAGTCGCCTCAGCCAACCTCACCCCCGACGACTTCTTCCTCCCGGGTCTGGCTTCGCTCCTGCTCAATGGTCATTTCATCTCTGACTGGACGCTGTACAAAAATGTGAAATCGATCCCGCCCGATAGTATGACAACCTGGAACGAACGCGGCTATCGCGCATCGCGGCTTTGGTCGGTGCAACCCAGCCAGGAACGTTGGAATTCGCTCTGGGATGATCTCGTCGATGAGATGCACGTCCTATCCCAGAAAGCGATCGCGGAAATATTGAAACAACACCCGCGCTGGGCGATGCCGTTGTCGGCCGGTCTGGATTCCCGCCTCATCGCCGGCGTAGCGGCTGATGTGGGTGTGGAGGTGCGGTCGTACGCCTGGGGATCATCAGACAACACCGATGTGATCTATTCCCGCGAAATTGCCAAAGCGCTTGGCTTCCCCTGGAAGCACATCGACCTGCCGAAAGATTATCTCATGAAGTACACACGGCGCTGGTTCGATATGTTCGGAACCGCCATGCACTTCCAGGGCATGTACTTGATGTCTTTTCTGGATGAAATTCAAGCAGAACCCCCAGCGCCCACGATCACCGGCTTCATCGGCGATGTTTTGTCGGGCGATGCCATCAACGATTCCGTTCGCTTTCAAACGACCAAACGGTATCAAGTAAACCACGAATGGTATTCCGATTGGGACCCGTCCCTGCTTCGCTCGACCATGAAGCGTCCCATGAACGACGCGCTCGAGGAAAATGCCGCAAACCTTCGCAAGGAGATCGATTCCTACCCCGGCGCTAATTACCAAAAATTAATGTACCTTGAGTTGTGGAGCAGGCAAAGGACGTTTATCAATTTTCTGTCCACCTTGAAGGATTATTGGAGAGGCGTGGCAACGCCGTTCCTGGATCGAACCTACGCGCGGTTTTGTTTTTCCCTGCCGATGGCTGTGCTGGATGATCGCAGGCTGTTGGGAGATGTCTTTCGCCGCTATTACGGAAAACTTGCCACCATTCCCGGCACGTACGGCTCCGAGCCGTATATCATGACCGGCAGGTATTTCCTCCGAAAGAAAATCGTCAACAAGATTCCTGCGCCATTGAGGAAGCCGTTCATGAAAGGGCTGGAAAAAACATCGCTGTGCGTCGACTTCGAGCCTTTGCAGGCTCATGGGAAAAAATCGGTGTGGCCCCTGTTCGAAGCCTGGGATCAACTCTCCGAATGGTTCGATATGAAACAAGTGGAATCGGATTTTCAAGCCGTGATGACCTCCACCCGTGATGTGCGTCCTTTGAGAAGATTGCAAGCGGTTCAAACGATCGCCTCGCGCCTCCTTCCACTCTCGTAGGGTAAGAGATTGTTTCTTTCAGACGCGGACGCCACGGATTTCACTGATTTTCGCGGAAAAAATCTTTAGAAAGCCGCCTTTTTTCCGTGTGTTCCGTGAAATCCGTGTACAAAAAGAATAAGGTCTAAGGGTTGAGTTGGCGTTCCCAAACTCTTTTCCATACCACCAGGGCTTACACAGTTGGCGGGCAGTTGTACTGCCGCCGCCGCAGTGCAACTACGGCGCAACAGGTTCAACTGCGTAAGTCCTAACCACCAAAGGTGAATTATGAAAACAGCGCTCATACTTGGGGCTGGTATTTATCAGGTCCCGTTGATCCGTAAAGCCAAAGAAATGGGAATGCGCGCGCTGGTGGTCAGCGCGGCGGGCAATTATCCCGGCTTCAAACTGGCAGACAAAGCCTGTCATATCGATACGACCGATGTGCGGTCAATCGTTCAGTTGGCGCGCGATGAAAATGTGGATTGCATCTGCACCACAGGCACCGATGCGGCAGTCCGCGCATTAGGGGTGGTGTGCGACGCGCTGGAACTGCCCGGGATTTCAGAAAATGCCGGCGCGCTGGCAACAAACAAAAGGGAGATGAAGCGCCGGTTTGAATCCGCCGGGGTCTGCACGGCTCGCTTCCGCGAAGTGTCGAGTTTGGAAGAACTACGTCAGGCATTCGATCTGTTTGAAAAGCCGGTGATCTGCAAAGCGGTCGACACCTCCGGTAGCCGCGGCATTATCCGCGTGGACGCCGCCGACGATCTGCCGCATGCCTTCGAATACGTGATGCGCGCCACGCGCCAGAAATATTTTTTGGTGGAGGAATTCATCAGCGGCGTGGAGTTCGGCGCGCAGGCGGCGGTGATCGATGGGGAGACGCAGTTCGTGATGCCGCACGGCGATATTTTGTATCACGGGAAAACGGATGTGCCGATCGGTCACTACGTCCCGTATTCTCTGCCGGATCAGGTGAAAGACCTGGTATGGACCCAACTCGATAAGTCGATCAGGGCGTTGGGGTTGACCACCTGCGCGATCAATGCGGACTTTATCCTGCGCGGCGATCATGTGTATGTGCTGGAGATCGGCGCGCGCGCGGGCGCAACCTGCCTGCCGGAACTGGTTTCCACGCATTATGAAATGGATTATTATGCCTATATCCTCGAACTGAGTTTGGGATCGAGACCTCAGGCGCAATTTGAATCCAGAAACCCCTGCGGGAATCTCCTCATTACGTCTAAATCGGGAGGGAGCTTGGACCGCGTCGATGTGGACGGCAATGGCTTGGAGATCATTGAAACCGTGATCGATTACGATCATGGCGAAACAGCGCCAGCCTTCCGGTTGGGACCCGACCGCCTGGGGCATGTGGTCTTGAAAGCCACGACGGAAGAAAAGATCATGGAAGATTTGAAACTGTTGGAATCCCGCATCCATGTCAAATTGCTTAACGGCAGATCGTAGACTTTTCACGGATGTTCACGGAAAGAGCATATTAACTCACCTTTCGCAGTAAAGGTCGTAACGCGAGATTTATCTCGCGTTTTAGACTGTCCTTGCACAAGAACGACATAAATGGCGCATTAGGAGAACCGACTTGATTTCAACTGCGTAACATCAGTGATTCGTTTCCGTGATTCATTTCCGTGTGTTCCGTGAAATCCGTGTCCAAAACGAATAGGGTTTCAGACTTAAGAAACACTCTCTTATTTCGTTAATTTACAGAAACAGGTGTCACATTGAAAATCTGGATGATCCTGTATGATATGCAGGAACTGGGCGGGCTGGAAGAATACACGATCACGCTCGCGATGGGGCTTCAACAAATGGGGCATGAGGTCAGCGTATTGTCCACGGCTTGGGTGCCCTCGGACAATCAATATCTTGTCCGCCTTCGTCAGTCCCCGGTGCGGTTTACTCAATTGCCAAAGTGGGTATCCTTGCCAGCCTCGGACTGGAAGACGAAGGAAAAGATTCTCAACGGGTTGACGTGGCTGTTCATCCCCCTGATTCTTTTGCTTGGGCTGGCGATCATGGTCGCAAAATGGACGCCGCCCGGCGACGCGTTCCAAAGCGCGCGGAATTGGTTTCGCGGGCGCGCGATGAAATGGGTGGTGGGACCCGATTGGCGCAAACCTTTTACGCGCCTGATGCTGGCATATTGGAAGGCGACCTGGCAACCGGACATTTTGCACATCCAGGGTTACACAACCAGCTTGTTGTTCGTGATCGATTGGGCGCATGCAAAACAACTACCCATTGTGTATGAAGAACACCAAACGCCCGACCCGCAATTCAATTGGTGGCAAGGGTTCGATCAGTGCATCAACAAAGCGGATGTGGTCATCGCCGTCTCAGAAAAAAGCGCCGAAGGGTTAAGAACGATCTGCGGCGTGACGCGCCCCATTGTTGTTCAGGGACCGCTCGTGCCCGACCCCGCCGACTTGGGCTTCCCGGTCGATCACCTTGCGGGCGAGAACGGTCAAGTTCAATTGACCGCCATTGCAAGGCTTTTTGTGACAAAAGGACTCGTCTACCTGTTGGACGCCTTCAAGGAGATCAAAGAAAATCACCCCGGCGCATCCCTGAAGATTTACGGAGAAGGTCCGCTTCGAGAAGAGTTGGCGGCTCATGCCCGCAACCTGGGGCTCGATAGCGCTGGGATATTCGCCGGCGCGTTTACCTCGCGCAATGAACTATCGCGCATCATGAAGCACACCGGGATCTTCGTGATGCCGTCCATTTTGGAAGGGCAACCCGTCTCTCTCGTGGAGGCGATGGCGTACGGGCGACCCATCGTGACAACAAACGTGGGCGGGATACCGGAAATCATTCAAGACGGCGAAAATGGGTTGCTGTGCGCTCCCGCCGATTCGACCTGTTTAATGAAACAAATTAATCGGTTGATCGAGAATCCCGCTCTGCGATCGCAATTCGCTGGAGCGTCGCGGCGCTCCTATGAACAGGGTCCGTTTCGCCCGCTTTCTGTGTGCCAGAACTTTCTCAATGTGTACAATTCGGTGTTGAATCGCAATTGACGTCTGTGTGTGAAACTTCAAACTTCAAACCCTATCTATGGTGACACAATGATTGCAAAACTAAAAGCCATCCCTCATCTCCTGCTATTCAAACGCTCGGCAAATCGCAATGCGATCGAGAAAGACATGCTGAGGTGGTTTCAGGTATATAAACCTCGCCTAAAGAAACAATCCCCTGCCGATATGCTCGTCTGGCTGTTGAACTCCTTCCCGGAATTTCGCAATCTGTTCTACGCGCGGATCGGACGTTTTACCGGACTTCGCGGCCGGGCGCTATTCGCGCTTGCCAGAATATTGTATCCCTACCCCAAAGTGGCGCTCAGGTTTGCGGAACCGATCAATATCGGACCCGGCTTTTTTGCCCGGGCCGGTTTTGGAACTGTCATCGCCGCGCAAAAGATCGGCGAGAATTGCTGGGTGAACCCGGGCGTGGCGATCGGGTTCAGGGATGATAAAAGCGCTCCCCCGATCATTGGCGATAACGTATATATCGGCGCCGGAGCCAAAATCCTCGGTCCGGTGACCGTGGGAGACAATGCTGTTATCGGCGCCAACGCGGTGGTCACCCGCGATGTCCCGCCGAATTGCACGGTGGCAGGCATGCCTGCGCGGATCATCCGGCGCGACGGCGTCCGCGTCAAAGAATCACATGCGGCGTCTTGATCGTTGCGCCCCCCGACCAAACCTGGAATTGTGAACACGTATCCATCATGCTGGAAAAACTACGCTCATTCTACCGGACGTTGAAACTGTATCCCGCCCTGACGCTGGTGAAACGCTCTCCCGCCAGAAAGGTGATCGAAGCGGATATCGACCGTTGGTTGTTGATGATTTATCAACAGAAATCCAGCGATACCCTGGCGCGCAAACTTCGCGCGCTCATGTATGGCAAAGATATCGAGGAGTTTCGCGCCTTGCTGTATTATCGGCTGGGCGAACCTTCCCGTCTGTGGGATCGTATCCTGCTGTGCTTCGCAACATGGTTCCTGCCTCCCCTTGAAACATTGTTGATTACTCCATCGTCATCAGTCGGCGCTGGTTTGATCATCATGCACGGACACGGCACGTATATCGACGCGCAAGCGATAGGCAGAAACTGCCTGATCTTTCAAGAAGTGGCGATCGGGGCGAAGCATGAAGAAGGGGAGCGCCCAACCATTGGCAACTACGTGCACGTCAGTTCCGGGGCAAAAGTCCTGGGCGGAATCACCATCGGCGATCACTGTGTCATCGCCGCCAATGCGGTCGTCGTCAAAGATATGCCGCCGAATAGTTTGGCGGTTGGCGTGCCTGCGCGCACCCTGCGCAACGCGGGAAGCAAAGCCGAATACATTGCCCGCGGCGAAGTATCGGAATAAAGCGCGAAGCCTCGAACATTTTCAAATCCCTCAACGAAATTATTGATCATGCCTTCCGGGTCGAACAGAAAACTCAAAATTGCCATTGGCGTGCCGGAATGGGCGCCGTTTCAAGACGCGATGAAAGATAAACCCGCGGATGCCACCTACATCATCCAGCGGAATTTGTCTCATGGCTTGATCAGCCGCGGACATTCGCTCACCTTTGCCGCCCCGCTGACTGTGGACGAATTCGCGATCACTTCGGACGTGGAGGCTGTTTCGCCCGCCCGCCGCTCGTGGACGGCTTCTCCTCTGTTTTCGCTGGCAAGCAAACTCGTCTGGCGAATCCAAAAGCTGATTGGCGTCCCGTACCTGAATTACTTTTCGAACTATCGGTATTTCGACGCGGCAGCGCTCGGGTTGAACTCTGCGGATGTGATCTACGAACGAAACGGCATGTACAACTCGGGACTGGCGATGGCGGCAAAACGCCTGCGGCTTCCCTATGTGATCTTTTTTGAAGCCGACCAGATCATGGAATTGGATATCATGAACAAACCGATCACTGGTCTACTGCGCCGGCGGGCGGAGGGGATTCTTCGCTACAACCTGTCTGCGGCAGATTGCATCATCTGTGTGACGAATGCCGGTCAGCGGCATCTGATGAAACATTGGAATGTTCCCGCGGAAAAAATTGTTGTTTTTCCAAATGCGGTGCATATCGACCGCTTCAAACCGGATCGACAGGCGCGGGAAGATATTCGCTCGAAACTCGGTTTGCAAAACGACCCCGTAATCTTGTTCGTGGGAAATTTTTTTCACTGGCACGACGTTCCCACCCTGTTGACGGCATTTGTCGAAGTCTTGAAATCTCAGCCCACGGCGCGGCTTGTTTTAGTGGGGGATGGCGAGCGCCGCGCCGCCATGAGCGCGCTCGCCGCCGAACTTGGCTTGGAGCGTTCGGTTGTTTTTACCGGCATCGTATCTCACTCCGATGTGCCGCGTTACATGGCGGCGGCAGACATTGCCGTTGTGCCATACCCTCCGATGGATCGAGAGATGTGGCTTTCGCCGTTGAAACTTTTTGAATATATGTCCGCGGGATTGGCGGTGGTCGCCTCATCCATCGGTCAGATCGTGGATGTGGTGGATGATGGCGCGAACGGGAGCCTCGTCCCGCCGGGAGATGTGACCGCGATGACCGCCGCGCTATGCCGCTTGATTGCCGATTCCGATTTCCGTTTAAGTTTGGGAGCCAACGCGCGCGCCACAGCCGAAAAAAACTTCTCATGGGAAAGCTACCTCGCCCGCCTCGAACGCGTCTTCCACGCCGTGATCGACCGTCAACCCGTCAAAGACATCTAAGGCACTGTTTCTTAAGTATACGGATTTGACGGATGACACGGTCAAACACGGATTTTTATATGGTTTTCTCCGTGAAATCCGTGTGATCCGTGTCCAAAAAAGACTTAAGAAACACTCTTTAACGCCTCATTCCTAACGTTCACCTGCTTCCATGCCTGAAACCCTTCCCCTCGTCAGCATCATCATCCCTAATTACAACCATGCCCAGTACATCGAAGACGCGATCCACAGCGTTTTGAGGCAAACCTATCGCAACGTCGAAATTATCGTCGTGGACGACGGCTCGCGCGATAACAGCCGCGAGGTGATTGCCGCGTTCGGCGATACAGTCCGCGCGATCTTTCAACAGAACCAGGGGCTTTCCGCCGCGCGCAATACCGGGCTCACCGCCTCGCGCGGGGAATTCATCGGCGTGCTCGATGCGGACGATATGTACGAACCCGACTTTGTCGAGACCCTCGTTACCGCGTTGCGGGGTCAGCCGGAGGCTGACGGCATCTATTGCGGGTATCGGTTTGTGGATCATTTGAACCAACCGTTGCCGCAGATCGAGGCGCGCGAGATCGCGCCTGAAAAATTATACTGGGCGCTGGTGGATGGCAACTTCCTGGTGCCTGAATCGATGTTTGTGCGCAAACATTGTTACGACGCCGTTGGTTTTTTCGACACCTCCTTGCGCGCCCTCGAAGACCTGGATATGTGGCTGAGGATCACCAGCCGCTTCAAGGTGATTCATACAACGAAGATATTAACCCGTCACCGCATTTTGCCGGGCAGTATGTCCACCGACCCAACGCGGCAGTTCGAGAACCGCTTGCAAGTGGTGAAAAAGAATTTCGGAGCCGAACCAGCCCCCACTGGCGAATGGAACGAGGATCAGCGTCGCGCATTCAGCCGCGCTTACCTCGTATCCGCTGTGGAATATCTTCAGGCAAAGAACGAAATCCGCGCGTTTGAGTGTCTGCGTTCGATGGCGATCGCGCGACCCGCATTGCTGGCGCGTGTGGAAACCTTCTACGAGTTGGCATGCGGTGATCAGCCCAAGGGCTATCGCGGCGAGTTCGCGTCGATCAACCTCGAGCAGAATACGCGCGTCACCCTGCGGTTGTTGGAGAAATTGTTTGCCGATCATGAATTGCGTCTGACAGAATTCAAGCGACCCGCCTACGCCAACGCGGAATATGCTTTTGGTTTGCTGGCTTACGGACAGGGCAACACTCGCGCGGCGCGGCGGCATTTCCTTGGCGCGTTGTCTTTCCAACCTTCGCTGATTCTGAATCGATCTTTTGTTGGCTCCTTGTTGCGTTCTTTCCTCGGCGCAACGTTGATCCAACCCCTGCGGCGCGCGATGGGGAGATCGAAGTAATGCGCATCTTGTTTGTCTCCAGTCAATACCCGCCGCACGAACTGGGCGGATACGAACAGCTCTGCCATGAAGTGACGCGCGAACTGCTCGCGCGCGGGCACGCCGTGAGCGTTCTCACCAGCCGCTATGGGGTGAGATCGGCGCAGGAAGCCCGCTCTGGGAATGTGACCCGCACGCTACACTTGATGACGGATATCCATTATTACAAACCGCTCGATTTTTTCTTCAAACTTCCCCGGCAAGAAAAAGAAAACCTGGCTGAATTAAAAAATGCCATGGAGGTGTTCAAGCCCGATGTGGTCATGTTCTGGGGGATGTTTGCCATGTCGCACAACCTGCCGTATTGGGCTGAACAATGGATGCCGGGTCGCGTGACGTATTACATGGCGTCGTATTGGCCCACCGATGAAGATTTGCATCTTGCCTACTGGAAGTCCCCGGCGAATCGACGGATCACCGAAGCATTCAAACGGGTTCTCCGGTCGTTTGCGCTTGCGCGACTCAAACGACAAGGGTATCCGCCGCGCCTCAAGTTCGATCATGTCATTTGTTGCAGTGAATATGTGCGCGATACGCTGGTGAACGCCGGTAAATTTCCGCCGCGCGCCTCGGTCGTCTATGCGGGAGCCGATCCCGCGCCGTTTCAACGTCTCGAGCAAAAAAAGAAATCCACAAAGACGGGTCGCGCGACCCGTTTCCTTTATTTCGGCAGGCTGGTGCCTGATAAGGGCGTGCACACGGCAATCGAAGCGTTGGGCTTGCTGGCTCACAAAGGCTTCGCCGATCAAGTTGAATTGACCGTTCTAGGCGACGGGCATCCCGAATACAAAAAGTACCTGCAACAGCGGGTGACCGAGTTGGGAATCGAAAACATCGTTCACTTCTCCGGCAAAGTTGCCCGTGAAGACATCCCCGCCATGTTAAAGGACTTCGACGTTTTCCTGTTCACCTCCACGTGGCCCGAACCGTTTGGGCGCACGATCGTCGAAGCCATGATGGCTGGGCTGGTGGTCATTGGCTCTAATGTGGGAGGGAGCCGCGAGATCTTCCGTCATTACGACAAGAAGATGTTATTCGAGCCGGAAGACGCGCAAGGACTTTCCGACCGCATCGCCCGCCTCCTTTCGGACCCCGAACTGAGTCGCCGATTGGTAAACGTTGGCCGCAAACTTGCCTCAGAGCGATTCACCATCCAACAGATGACAAACGGCATCGAAGCGTTTCTGAAACAAGTCGGCCCTGCGGGAAGCCCCTGATGAGACTCTTGTTTCTCACCAACTTTTACCCGCCTGCCAGCCGCGGCGGATACGAGCAATGGTGCCAGGAAGTGGGCGATGGCTTGCGAGCGCGCGGACATGAGGTAACGATCCTGACCAGCGCCCACGAACGGGATCACCTGAAATCTCCCGACCCGCGCTGGGTGCGGCGCGAACTCCGCCTCGAAATGGACCTTGCCTCGCTGAAAAATGCGGCGTGGTTCTTTACGCGGCGAAAAAAGCGGGAGCGGGAAAATCTAGATTTGCTTCGTGAAACCGTGAAAGACTGGAACCCGGATGCCATTCTGATTTGGGGGATGTGGAATTTTCCCCGGTCACTGCCCGCCCTTGCCGAGTCTCTGCTGCCCGAGCGAACGGTTTACTACCTGGGCGATTACTGGCCCACGCTTCCCAGCCAATACGAAAATTATTGGAACGCATCCCCGCGCTCATGGATGACGGGCTTGCCAAAATTATTGTTGAAGCCGATCGCCCGGAGCATTGTGGCGCGGGAGGAAAAGCCGCGCCTTAACCTGCGCCGCATCCTCTTCCCGTCCGATTTCATGCGTAAAGAATTTGCGCAACAGGGAATTGTCTCGACGGAGGGGCGCGTGGTCTTCGGGGCTGTCGATACCACTCCCTATCTGGAAGGCGGGCAAACGCCAAAGACGAACGACATTATTTCATTGTTGTATATTGGACGACTTACGCACGAGAAAGGCGTTCACACCGCCATTGAGGCTGTGACGCATCTCGTTGGCAAAAATAGAATCTCCAACGTGAAGTTGACCATTGTAGGCGACGGCGAACCGGACTATGTCGATTCGCTTCACAAGATGGTCGAACGCGCCTCCCTCGCTTCGTTCGTGACGTTTCTGCCTGCCCAGCCCAAGGAAACGTTACCGGCGCTTTACCGGCAAGCCGATATATTTTTGTTCACTTCCATCTGGCAGGAACCGTTCGGAAGGGTGATCGTGGAAGCGATGGCGTCTGGGCTGGCTGTTGTTGGGACGGCGGTGGGCGGTGCGGCGGAGATGCTCATCCACGACGAAAACTCACTCGTGTTCGAGGCTGGTGATTCAACTGGTTTGGCTCAATCATTGCGACGGTTGATCGAATCGCCTGCGCTGAGGGAAAAACTGGGAAGCGCCGGGCGCGAAACCGCGCGAACCAAATTCGATTTGCAACGCATGACCGACGAGATCGAACGTTACCTCGGATCATTGATCCACTGATGAAAATCCTTTTTCTCTCTCGTTGGTTTCCATACCCGGTGAACAACGGCTCCAAAGTGCGCATCTACAACCTTTTGCGCGGGTTGAGCCGTCATCACGATGTGACTCTGCTGAGTTTTGTAGACCAGACCGGGGGGCGTCCTGACGCGCCCGAAATCCGAAGCCTGTGTTCGGACATTGTCGTTGTCCCGTGGAAGGAGTTCGAGCCCGGCGCATGGCAGGCGCGCCTCGGGTTTTTGTCTATGAAACCGCGCTCGGTGATCGACACATTCTCGGCGGAGATGGCGCGCGCGATCACGACAGCCATCTCTGGGCAGAAGGTCGATCTCGTGATCGCGTCTCAACTGCAGATGGCGGCGTACTATCCATACTTTCAAGGGATTCCAGCGTTGTTCGAGGAACTCGAGATCGGCTTGTTCCATGATCGCGCATTTTCCCCGGACGGCAAAATTCGCCCCCGCCATGCCCTGACCTGGCTCAAATATCGTTTTTATCTTTCTCGGCTTTTCAAAGGATTTCGATCGTTCACGGTTGTTTCTGAAACCGAGCGCGGTTTGGTGGCGAGAAATTTCCCCCGACAAGAAGATCAGATCGAAGTCATTCCCAATTGTATCGATGTCGACGACTATGCAAATCGAGAGATAAAAAAGCAAGCCAATACCATCGTCTTTGCGGGTCCGTTCAAATACCGCGTAAATTATGAAGCCATGCTTTGGTTTGTCGGCGAGGTTTTTCCTTTGGTGTTGCAACAGATCCCCGATGCGAAACTGACGATCACCGGCGATCATGAAAACCTGCCTCTTCCGTCCAACCAAAATATTGTCCTCGCGGGGTATGTCGAGGACATCAAATCCTTAATCGCCTCGTCCATGGTCGCTATTGCGCCGCTCCAGAGTGGGGGAGGCACGCGGTTGAAAATTCTGGAGGCGATGGCGATCGGGACGCCGGTGGTGGCAACCTCCAAAGGCGCGGAGGGGTTGGACGCCCAAAACGGGGCGCACCTTTTGGTTACAGATGAGCCGAAAATGTTTGCATCCTATGTTATAAATTTGCTTCAAGACCGGGCGCTTCACGAAAAGATTTCCATCAATGCAACCGCGCTGGTTGCCGACAAATTTAATTGGTCGAAGGTAATGCTCAAGTTTTTTGAGTTGATTCAAGAGATTGCCAACGGGTAATCCCTTTTGATTTTTTTATTTTTATTTTCCGCTCTGCCATGAACATCTGGCGCATGGAAGCGGACCACAGTTGAGGAGCTATGATGAAGATCGGTTTTCGTTCGATTCTTTCCCCGTTATTTATTCTTGCCATTGTCCTGTCGCAGTTTGCGATCTTGTCATCCGCCGGCGCGGCATGCGCGGGTGTGGTGTATGTAGACGCCAACTCTACCGCCCCAAGCCCGGACGGGTGCAGTTGGGCTACCGCCTACGCAAGCCTGCAAGACGCTTTGGCGGCTTCGTCGTATGGCGACCAGGTCTGGGTGGCGGGTGGGGTTTACTATCCCGATGAAGGCGCCAGTCAGTCCAACAATGACCGCAATAGTTCCTTCGCGTTGAAAAATGGCGTTTCGGTGTATGGCGGTTTTACTGTAGGCAATAGCCTTTTAAGCCAGCGGAATTCCAACCCGGCTACGAACGGCACAGTGTTGAGCGGCGATATCGATCAAACCGCAGGCAACGCCGGGAATGCCTACTCGGTGGTCACCGCAAACGGGGCGCTTACTGACGCATACGTGTTGGATGGGTTTACCATCACCGGCGGCAACCAGAATTCGGGGAGCGGCGTCGGCGGCGGCATGTACATCCAAAATACCAGTCCCACGCTTCGCAACCTGCTCATCACAGCGAACAATGCCAACGGGCGCGGCGGCGGGGTCTTCATTATTTCCACATCGGGTGTGGAAGCCAACTATAGCCGCGCCTCGTTCACGGATATCACAGTCAGCAATAACACGGCGGGCATCGGCGGCGGCGTGTATGTGCAAAATGGAAGTGTGTCCATCACGAGGGTGAACTTTATCGATAACGTCGCCACATTTGCCGCTGGCGGCGGCTTGAATCTTCAGACGCTGGGCGGTCCCGGCGTGGATGAACCCAACCTCCCAACATTGGTGGATGTGGTCTTCACGAACAATTCAGCCGTGGGCGGCGGAGGGCTGTTCAATAACAATAGCCAGACCACGCTTGATCGCGTGACGTTCAACGGCAATACCGCCACCCGGCGTGGCGGGGGAATTTTGAATGAATATGCCAATCCGATCTTCACGAATGTGACCTTTAGCGGGAATATCTCGTTTGAAAGTTCGGGCGTCGCGCCATGGGGCGGCGGCGGCATCCTGAATATCGATGGCAACCCAATTTTCAATAACGTCACCTTTACCGGCAATAACAGCGTCAACGCCTCCGGCACGGCGGGAGGCGACGCGATGCTCAACTTGACGGGAAGCGCTCCTCAGATTTCCAATAGCGTATTGTGGGCAGACGGCGGCACGAACGATGAGATCAAGAATGATGAAACCAGCTCATCTACTGTGACAGACAGCGTCGTGCAGGGTGGTTGCCCAGCCGGCGCGACTTGCACAAATCTAATCACGACCGATCCGCTCTTGAGCGCGTTGGAAAATAATGGCGGATTTACAAACACCCACGCCTTGATCGCGGGGAGTTCTGCCTTGGATTCTGCCGGCGTAAACAGCGTGTGCGCGAGCGATGATCAACGCGGCGTCGCCCGGCCGCAAGGCGCCGGGTGCGATATGGGCGCCTTCGAATACGGAACGCCTCCTACCCCGGGTCCATCTGCCACGCCCACCGCAACCTCTGTCAACACTCCGACCTTCACTCCCCAGCCGACATTCACCTCCACGTTCACCTCCACGCCCGCTCACACTGCAACGAACACGCCCACCATCACCGCGACAAGCACGCCATCGCCCTTCTTTAATGTCGGCGAAACAACAGTCCTTGGTATATCCTATTCGGGCGCTGGCAACCAACTCGTAGCACAGCAAGTCACCCTATCGCAAACCGCAACCATTCAAAGCCTGAGCTATTATGTCTCTACAGCAGGCGGACAGTTACGGCTGGGCATCTATAACAATTCCGGTAGCGCGCCGGGCACGTTGATGGCGCAAACCGCCGCTTTCACTCCGGTAACCGGGTGGAATACACAGGCGGTCATCACGCCCACTTCGCTTCCCGCCGGAACCTATTGGCTGGCATTCCTGCCTCAAAGTAACACCCTGGCAGGTCGCATGACGTACGCAGGGGCTGGACGTTATTACGGCTACACCTTTGGGTCATTACCGGCAACATACTCGGCTTCCTCCGCTTCGGGCGCATTCCGCTTCTCGTTCTACGCCACCTTTGCGCTCGGCGCCGCGCCAACCAGCACACCCACAACTGTGCCGACAATAACGAATACCCCAACGTATACCTCGACACCCACTCGAACGTTCACGCCCACGACCACCAACACGCCAACATACACGCCTACGGCAACACTTACCCCCTTGTTTACTGCCACACCAACCCATACAGCGACAAAAACCTCAACCCCTACGGCCACAAGTACCCCGACATCTACTGCAACATTTACCAATACTCCAACCGCAACCCCCACATCAATATTCACAGCAACCTCGACGAATACTCCCACGAGAACCCCAACCTCGACAAATTCGCCCACAGCCACATCGACATCTCCGGGCGGGACGCCCATCACCATCGGCGAAACGAGCGTTCTGACAACTCCGTATTCCGGCATGGGAAATCTCTTGATCGCCCAGCAGGTAACGTTGTCACAGAGCGCGACGATACAGAGCCTGAGTTACTATGTGTCCACGGCGGGAGGTCAATTACGATTGGGGATTTATGCGAATAACGGAAACGCACCCGGCGCCCGTCTTGCGGAAACTGCCGCATTCACGCCGGTCGCCGGGTGGAATACCCAACCTGTGGTAACGCAAACCACACTGCCCGCTGGCACGTATTGGCTGGTATTCCTGCCGCAAAACAACACTCTCACGGGGAGGGTCGCATTATCAGGTTCAGGCCGGTACTATTCTTACACCTTCGGCGCGCTCCCCGCTACGTACTCCGCGTTGTCAACATCGGATGGCTTCCATTTCTCCATGTATGCCACCTTGTTGGTTCCCTGAACGCCAATATGAAGCGCAAGATCAAGGATTGGCGTATCAACGAAATGTCCTGAGTCGAACGTAACCCCATTATGTGGATCTCCGTCCTGTGGACGGATCCATCCACCGGCTATCATACCCAGCCGCGGCTGAACGGATTGATTTGCGCATGTCCTTCCTGCTGTGGCTGGGTATTGAGTTAAAATAGCATCCTCGGCGCGACTCATGGACATCAATTTCAACCTGAAATTCCTCACCATCGACCGGCAGGTTACGATTTCCCGGCAAACGTTTCAATACAGCGTTGGCTTATTGACCATTCTGATCACCGTTGCCGCGTCATTTTGGGGAACCGTGAACGTGTTGGTTATCGCTCTGGCGGCGATTGGGGGACTGATAGCGCTGGGACTGTTATATCGTTACCCGTTATTGGCGTACATCTTTTTAATGCCTGCGGGAATGTTTGTCCCGTTTTCAGGACCCGGCGGCTTTAATGCCTCGGTCTTGTTGGTCGTTCTCATGTCGGTCCTTTGGATTGGAAACATGTTCGTCGTTCAACGGCGGTTCGAATTCGCGCGGTCTTCGGCTGTGCGCCCCGCCGTCTTTTTTATGGTCGTTTGCGTGGTCGCATTCGGCATGGGGCAGGTCTCGTGGTTTTCCCTTGCGCAACAGGCGCCGTTCGATACGCAGTTGGGCGGCTTTGCCATCTACTTCTTCTCGCTTGTCATGATGGTGATGACCGGGAACATCATCAAAGATATCCGCTGGCTGAAGGCGATCATCATCGCGTTCGTTGCGTTGAGCATGATATACGTTCTTGGCAGGGTGGTCGAATGGGCGGGCATCGATTCGATTTTTGAAAACGGATTTATCGCCAACAGCATGCTCTGGACGTGGCTGGTGATCCTGCCGCTTGCCCAGGCGATGTTCAACCAGGATCTTAAAAAGAATATCCGCATCTTCCTTTATATCATCGTCGCGTTGACGCTGTTCGTTGCAGTCATCCAAACAAGGGATTGGAAATCGGGCTGGGTGCCAGCCATGGTGGGTGTCGGCGTTTTGGTGGCGTTGAAATTCCCGAAACTCGCTTTTGCCTCCATCCCGTTTGCATTGATCGGCGTGGCGTATCTGGCGCAGGATCTAATATCCACCGACCAATATAGCTGGGGGACGCGCGTAGATGCCTGGGTTGTCGTCTTGGATATCAGCCGCGCCAACCCGCTATTGGGGCTTGGTTTCGCCAACTACAACTGGTACGCCCCTTTGTTTTCCCTGCGTGGATACCACATCCGCTTCAACTCCCACAGTCAATTTGTGGATATTATCGCCCAGACCGGACTGGCTGGCTTGGTCTGCTTTATCTGGATATTGTATGAAGTGGGAGTTCTCGGCTGGAGGTTGTCGCGGGAGTTGAAAGATGGTTTTGCGCGGGCTTACGCTTATGGCGTGCTGGCGGGCGTGGCGGCCTGTGTGATGGCGGCATATCTGGTGGATTGGCTGTTGCCGTTCGCCTACAATATCGGCTTGGATGGGTTCCGCGCCAGCATCTTGCCGTGGATCTTCTTTGGGGGGTTGGTTGCCATCGAACAAATGCGCAAGGAAAATAAACTTACCTAATACGGGAGGCTTGCATGGAAGATTTGATTGGATTGATCCCCGCCGCGGGGAAGGGAGTTCGGCTGGGTTTACCGTACCCAAAGGAGTTATACCCGGTCATCCGCAATAATCACTATAAGCCGATCTCGCAATTTGTGGTGGATAACCTCGTCAACGCCGGTCTCAAACACATTGTGTTTGTCGTAAACGAGACCAAGCATCAATTGATGGGATACTTCGGGAGCGGGATGCGCTTCGGATGCGATATCAGTTATGTGGTTCAGGAAGTGGTCGAGGGCAAGACCAAATCCACCTCGCCGGGGCTGGCGCACGCGTTGGATTCGGCGTACCACCTCGTCAGAGGCAAAACCGTTTTCTTCGGCATGGCAGATACGCTCATGAAACCGAACGATATTTTCAAGCGAGTCTATGAAGCCGCCTCGCCGGAGGATGACGTGTTATTCGGCATGTTCACCACCGACCGCCCTGAAAAATTCGGCATGGTTCGCCATGGCGAGGAGGGACGAGTCGCTGAGATCGTGGACAAGCCAAAACAGACCGACCTCACAGAGATGTGGGGATGCGTCATCTGGCGCCCGAAGTTCACCGAGTATCTGCATACATGTGTGTTCGAGGAAGGCATCTCGGATTTTGCAAAGATCATGAACGACGCCATATCTCTTGGAATGAAGTTCAAAGGCGTCCATCTCGAAGATGGGACGTACATCGACCTCGGGACGTACGATGAGATCGCCGAGATGGACAAGAAATACCGAGGGGAGGAATAAATGCCGGGTATGGAAAGCAAGCCACAGGTCGGGGAGGGAAGCGGCGAACAGGTCGTGGATATGTCCATTGTGTTGGTGTGCTGGAATAACAAGGCGTACCTCGATCCGTGTTTGAAATCGCTCTACGAAGGCGGGCTGAAGAGTTCGTTCGATGTGGTGGTGGTGGATAACGGCTCAACAGACGGAAGTCAGCAGATGCTGGCGGAAAAGTACCCGCAAGTGAAGGTGATCCAGAATGCGGGGAACGTCGGGTTGGGCAAAGCAAGCAACCAGGGGATCGAAGCGACGAACGGTCGTCATGTATTATTGCTCAACAACGATACGCTTGTGAACGCTCCCGCGCTCGATGTGCTGGTGGAGTATCTGGATGCCCACCCCAGGGCTGGCGCAACAGCGGGAAGGTTGTTGAACCCGGACGGTTCGTTCCAATCGGGGTTTGCGCCGTTTTCGACCCTGCTTGAAGAATTCCTGATCGTCACGCGCATCGGCGAGTTGTTGTGGACTGGGTATCCTTCGCATGGCGATGCGCAGGAGATCAAAGAGACCGGCTGGATGAGTTCGGCGTGTTTGTTGGTGCGGCGAGCGGCGCTGGATCAGATCGGACTGCTCGATGAAGGTTATTTCATTTATGGCGATGAAGCGGATCTGCAATACCGTTTGAACAAGGCGGGCTGGAAGGTTGTGTTCCTGCCGAATTCCTCCATCGTTCACTTCGGCGGCAGGAGCATGGATCGTTGGAAGCGGCGCAAGATGGTCTATCGCGGCAAGATGATGTTCTACAAGAAGAATTATGGTTTTGTCAGCGCTTTCTTCTTGCGCGTGTTGTTCTTCTTGATGAGCCTGGTGAAGCTGCTCGTGTGGGTGGTGGGCTTGGTCATCCCGTCGAAGAACGACCAGGCGAAGAAGGAATTACGCTCGAACATCGATGTGATGGCGTTGTGTCTTAATTTGAAGTGAGCAGTACCATTTTTTGAATTCAAGCCACAGGGATCGCAGAGCGCGCTGAGTGTGTAGGCTCAGAATCTCTGCGGACTCTGTGGCAAAATTTTAATCACACCTTATGAACATACTTTTCCTAACCCAAATTGTTCCGTTCCCCCCAGACGCGGGTCCCAAAGTGAAGACCTGGCACGTGTTGCGATTTTTAGCGGGGCAGGGTCATTCTGTAACTTTGGTTTCCTTCGTTCGTCCAGAAGAAGAGCCGCACCTGCCCGTGCTGGCTGAAGTTTGCGAGGCGGTCCACGCGGTGCCGATTCGACGGTCGCGCGCGGCAAACGCCGGGTACATGATCCGCAGTTATCTCACCGGACGCCCGTTTCTCGTTGAACGCGACGATCTGCCAGCCATGCAGGAGAAAGTGACCAATCTGGCGCGACAGGGCGAATTCGATTTCATCCACGCCGACCAGTTGACGATGGTACAGTTCGGGCTTCGCGCCGCGCAAACCGCGCCGAAGAAAAAACCGAAAGTGATTTTCGACGCTCACAATGCTGTTTGGTCCATCGTCGAGCGGATGCGCGAAAATGCGCGCTGGTTCTTGAAACCCCTCCTGGCAGTCGAAGCGCAGCGCGTCAAACGGTATGAAGGCGAATTGCTCAAAACGGTCGACCATGTGCTGGCGGTGACCGATGTCGACCGGGCTGGGCTCGAAGAAGCGTTGCGCTTCTCAAAAGTAAAACCCGGTGACAAACTTGCGCCGATCTCCACCATCTCGATCGCGGTGGATACGCAACAGTTGACGCCGGTCAAGCGCAAGCCTGCCTCGAACAATATCGTCACCCTGGGCACCCTGCATTACCCGCCCAATGCGGATGGCATCCGTTGGTTCTTCAACGAAGTGTTCCCGCTGGTTCAGAAACGAGCGCCAGAGGCAACGCTGACCATCATCGGCAAAAACCCGCCGCAAGATTTTCTCGAATTTCAGGCTCGCAATTCGGGGAGCGTGAACGTAACCGGCTATGTTCCCGAACTGGCTCCGTATCTGGCGGAGAGCGCATTGATGGTTGTCCCCGTTCGCGCGGGAGGCGGGATGCGCGTGAGAATCCTCGAAGCGTTTGCCTACGCTATGCCGGTGGTCACCACCACGATCGGGTTGGAAGGCATTCAAGCCGAGTTGGAAAGCGACGTGATCGTCGCCGACAAAGCGGACGATTTTGCGAACCGGGTCATCCAACTGTTGGAAGATCCATCCTTACAGGAAAAACTATCCGTTCACGGACGGAAACTTGCGGAAACGAAATATGACTGGCAAGCGGCGCTCTCTGCCATGAAAAAGATTTACGAAGAATGACACCAACAGCAACCAAAAACATCCTGCAAAAGATTGCCGCGCAACCCTTGCCGTTCATCCTCGCGGTGGCGGTCCTCTTGCGCGTGGCGATCGCGCTTGCCATGGGCGATACCGTCGTGGCTCTGCCCGGCATCTTCGACCAGGTCTCCTATCACAACCTTGCCTTGCGTGTTGTCGGCGGACACGGGTTTTCTTTCGGCGAATTGTGGTGGCCCATCACGCCCGCCGACGCGCCCACCGGCCATTGGAGTTTTCTCTACACACTCTACCTCTCGTTGGTCTATATCCTATTCGGTCCGCACCCACTCGCCGCGCGCGTCGCGCAAGCGGTCATCGTCGGCGTGTTGCACCCGTACATCACCTTTCACATCGGTGAAAAACTATTTTCCAAAACCGTCGGCTTGGTTGCGGCGGGCATCACTGCCGTGTATGTCTATTTTTTCTACTACGGCGCAGCGCTCATGACCGAGCCGTTCTACATCACCGCCATTTTGTTCAGCCTGTATTTTGGAATTCGATTATCTGAAAACCTCGATCGAAAACTGGATACCAACCTCGGCGTCTCGTTGGGAATCTCGCTGGGCATCACCGTTCTACTGCGGCAGGTCTTTCTGCTTTTCATCCCCTTCCTGTTTCTTTGGATATGGATCGTCCGCATCCGCCGCCGGGTCGAGTTGCCTCTGCTCCCCAGCCTCGTCTCCATCCTGCTGACTATCGCCTTCATCCTGCCAGCCTCGTTGTACAATTACTCGCGCTTCGATAGGTTTGTCCTGCTCAACACGAATTCCGGGTACGCCTTCTTCTGGGGCAACCACCCCATCCATGGGACAAAATTCATCCCCATCCTGCCGACCGAAACCTATCAAGAAATGATCCCCGAGGAAGTCCGTTCTCTCGACGAAGCCGCGCTCGACCAGGAACTACTCAAACGCGGCATCCAATTCGTCACCGACAACCCCGGACGATACCTGTTGCTGTCGTTGAGTCGCATTCCGCCATATTTCATGTTCTGGTATTCAGCCGATTCGTCCACGCTGAGCAACATTTCCCGCATCGGAAGTTTCGGGCTGTTCCTGCCGTTCATGCTATACGGTTTATGGTTGAGCGTCAAAGCCAATACCGGCGCGCAAGGGAATCGTTTCCTCAACCTGCTCTTCTCGCCGCAAGGACTGCTCATGCTCTTTGCCGTCGTCTACTCCGGCGTGCACATCCTCACGTGGACGTTGATCCGCTACCGCTTGCCGGTCGACGCCGTCTTGATCCCCTTTGCCGGGCTGGCGCTGGCAGAACTTGCCCAACGCATCTTGAAAACCCGGCCTCACCTACTCCGACAATTTCAGAGGACGCCATGAACATCATATCCGTCGTTGGGGCGCGCCCCGAGTTCATTCAGGCAACGCCTGTGAGCCGCGCGCTCCGCAAACACCACCGTGAAATCCTCGTCCACACCGGTCAACACTACGACTATAAAATGTCGCAGACCTTTTTCGACGAACTCGGTATCCCCGCGCCCGACCACAACCTCGAAGTGGGCTCCGGCTCGCACGCGGGGCAAACAGCCGAAATCCTGGTGAGATTCGAAGAGATCGTCCTCCACGAAAAGCCGGATGTGGTCATCGTCCGCGGCGACACGAACTCCACCCTGGCGGGCGCGCTCGTGGCGAGCAAACTACACATCCCGACCGTTCACATCGAAGCGGGCGAGCGCAGTTTCGACCGCCGCATGCCCGAAGAGATCAACCGTCTCGTTGCCGATCAATTATCCTCCGCGTATTTTTGCGTAAGCCAGACCGCCGTGCGGCAACTCGCCAACGAAGGCATCGCCAAGAACGTCTTTTGGGTGGGAGATGTGATGCTGGATGCGAACCTCGCCAACCGTCCGCTCGCGCGACAAAAATCGACGGTTCTTTCGGACCTCGGGCTGGCTCCCGCTTCGTACAGTTTGGTCACCGTCCATCGCGCCGCCAACACCGACGACCCCGCCCGCCTGACGAATATCGTCCGCGCCTTGAGCCGGGTCGGCGAGACGGTGATCTTCCCCGTCCACCCGCGCACACGCGGCGCGCTCGCAAAACTCGACGAGCAATTTGGCGGCAATGTCCGCTTGATCGAACCGGTCGGGTATTATGACATGATGGTATTGGAAGAGAACGCGCGCCTGATCGCCACCGACTCCGGCGGCGTGCAACGCGAAGCCTATTTCATGCAAAAACCGTGCCTCACCCTGCGCGACGAAACCGAATGGACGGAAACCGTCGGCGCCGGTTGGAACAAACTGGTCGGCGTGGATGTGGAGGCGATCGTCCACGAATGGAATTCGTTCGCGCCGCCGTCTGTCCAGCCGCCGATCTTTGGCGATGGCACAGCGGGCGAAAAAATCGCGGAGATCCTTGGGCAGGTCCAATTGTCGGTACATGAAGAACGCGTACTGGCTTAACCAACTGATGTTACGCAGTTGAAGCCAGTCTGGTCTCCGTAACGCGACATTCATGTCGCTTTTGCACAAGAATAACCTGAAAGGCGAGATCAATCTCGCATTACGAGCCCTACTGCGTAACATCACTTAACCAACTTTTACAGAAGATTTGAGACTATGAATCAAACATCACAGCAACACATCGGCATCATCGGCGGCGGCATTATGGGAATCAGCCTCGGCTATTTCCTCTCGCGCCGCGGACTCAAAGTGACCATCTACGAAGCCTCCCCGGTGTTGGGCGGCTTGGCGGGTCCCATTACGCTTGGCGATGGGACTCAGGTGGATCGCTTCTATCACGCCATCTTGTCCAGCGACCGCTTCCTCAGCGACCTGTGCAAAGAACTGGGCATCGACGACCAACTGCGTTACAAAGAGACTAAGACCAGTTTTTATTACAAGGGTAAACTTCACCCAATGAACAACATCATCGAATTCTTGAAGTTCCCGCCCCTCGGTTGGATCGACCGCTTCCGGCTGGGTCTCACCGTGCTTGCCGCGCAATTCGTCAAAGATTGGAAAACGCTCGAATCGGTCAGCGTTCAAAGTTGGTTGCTGAAGTGGAGCGGCGAAACCACTTTCCAGAACATCTGGCGTCCCATGTTGAAAGCCAAATTCGATGGCGGTTTCGATAATGTGCCAGCCACATGGATCTGGTCTCGGCTGGTGCGCATGAAATCGACCCGCGAGGGCGCGAATCAAAAAGAAATGGCGGGGCATCTGATCGGCGGGTACATCACCCTCATCAAAGCCCTGACAGACAAGATCGTGGAAGTGGGCGGGAACGTGCTTCTCAAAACGCCGGTCAAGGAAATTGTGATCGAAAACGGCAAGGCGGTGGGCATTCGCATGGCGAACGACGAGGTGGTGAAGTATGACAAGGTGGTTTGCACCATGCAGACCCCCGTCTTTCAGCGCCTGATTCCCACAGCCGATCAGGCGTATCACGAATATCTCGGCAAGTCGGACTATCTTGGCATCATCGCCCCGTTGCTTGTGCTGGACCGCCCCTTGACCGGGAACTGGACGGTGAATATCACCGACGATCGCTACCCGTTCACCGGCGTGATCGAGACGACCGCTTACATCGATCCCAAATATGCCGGCGGCTATCACCTGGTCTATTTGCCAAAATACACCGCGCCCGGCAGTGAATGGCAGAAGAAGAGCGACGACGAGATCAAGCGGATCTGGCTTGAAAACTTAGAAGCGATGTTCCCAAGTTTTGACGCCGCCTCCGTTCGATATTTCTTGATCCATCGGGAGCGTTATGTCGAACCATTACATGGCTTGAATGAAACGGGCTTAATCCCGCCGGTCAAGACGCCGATCGAGAATCTCTTCCTTGCCACCACGTCGCAGATCTACCCCGCGCTGACCAATGGCGAATCCGTTTCCCGTCACGCGCGCGAGGCGTCTGATCTTATCGCAGGAGCGAATCGATGAACTCTAACACGGTCATAATTGTGTCCGGACTGCCGCGCTCGGGCACGTCCATGATGATGAAGATGCTTGAAGCGGGCGGGTTGCCGATCCTCACCGATAACCTGCGCGAAGCAGACGCGAACAACCCGAAAGGGTATTACGAATTCGAGCGCGTCAAAAACATGAAAGACGGCGACCTCGCCTGGATGCCGGAGGCGGTCGGCAAAGTCGTAAAGATCGTCACCGGGCTGATCACCTTCCTGCCGCCTGAATTCAATTACAAGATTGTCTTCATGCGCCGCGATCTCAAGGAAATCCTGTCCTCCCAGAAGAAAATGCTGGGGCGGCTAGGCAAAGGCGACGATAACATCCCCGACGACAAGATGGCAAAGACCTACGAAGAACACCTCAAACAGGTAAAAGGCTGGCTCGTGCGGCAGGCAAATATCGAAACGCTCTACGTCGATTACAACGTGATGGTCAACGACCCGACCGAATCGTTGCAAAAGGTCAGCGCGTTTCTTGGCGGCATGGATGTGCAAACGATGGCATCTGTCGTGGACCAGGAACTCTATCGCGAACGCAAAAAAGCGCTTGCATAAAAAGAAAGGAATACAACAATGAATCCAATTTTCCGATTGACCCGACTGCTCACCCTCATGGGGCTTTCCGACCCGGCGCAAGGGCGCGGCTACTTGGGACCTGAGACCCTCATGCCCATCGCCTCTGTTCTGGCGGCAATTGCGGGCTTCTTCCTTATGTTCTGGCGAATCATCGTCAAATTCGTGAAGAAGGCGTATCGCAAAGCGCGCGGCATCCCCGAAGAACTTCCCCCGGATGTCGAAATCGAAGAAGCCGTGGAAGAAAAACAAGAGCAATAATTCTTTCGCCGATGAAAAAGGTCATTGTCATCGGGCTGGATGGATTCGAGCCGAAGATCGTCGAATCCATGATGGCTCGTGGTGAACTCCCCAACTTGATGCGACTGCGCGAACAGGGCGGATATTCGCGACTCAAAACCACCGCCTCCGCCCAGACGCCTGTGGCTTGGTCCACCTTCTCAACCGGTACCAACCCCGGCGGGCACGGCATTTTCGATTTCCTCACCCGCGACGCGAAAACCTACCTGCCGCTGATGGCATTGAGTCGGTACGAGCAGAAGAACGCGTTCGTCCTGCCCAAGGTGGTGAACATGCGGCGCGGGACTCCATTCTGGGATTTGCTCTCGGCAAAGGATGTGGAATCGACCATCCTGCGCATCCCATGCGCCTACCCGCCGGATAAAGTGAAGGGACGCATGCTCTCGGGCGTCGGCGTCCCCGACCTGCGCGGCGGATTCGGCACGCCCACGTTCTACTCCACGCGCAAAGAGTTGCGCGCCGAGCAAAGTGAAAAGGTGATCAACGTTGGCGTGGCGAACGGTAAAGTGACGACGCACATCATTGGTCCGCGCGACCCGAAGACCAAGTCCGATCACAAGTTCGATATCCATATCGAAATACAGAAGTCCGAAAATAAGATCGTCATCGCCTCGCAGGGACAACCCGACAAGCTCGAAGTGACTTTGGGCAAATGGAGCAAGTGGCTGAAGGTCAAGTTCAAAGTTGGGATGATGCAAACCGTCTCGGGCATTGTGCGCTTCAACCTGCGCCAACTCGAACCCGAGTTTGAGTTATACGCTTCCCCCGTCAATTTCGAAACCGAGGAACCGCTGTTCCCGATCAGCTCGCCGCAGGAATATGCCCACGACCTGGCAATGAAGATCGGGCGCTATTACACCGCCGGCATGGCGGAAGACCACGACGGCTTGAACAACGAACGATTCGACGAAGCCTCGTACCTCGACCAGTGTCGCACCGTGTTACGCGAACGCCGCAAGATGATGGAATTTGAATTAGGCAGATTCCAAAAAGGATTCTTCTTCTGCCTGTTCGACACTCCCGATCGGCTGGCGCACATGTTCTGGCGCTTTACCGAGCCGAACCATCCCGCCAATCAAGGCGAGGATGTTTCGCGCTACGCCAAAGTGATCGAAGAACATTACCGCGAATGCGACGAGATCGTCGGCGAGGCAATGAAGCGCGCCGACCCCGACACGCTCTTCATCGTGTTGAGCGACCATGGCATGAACTCGTTCCAACGCGGATTAAATCTCAACACATGGTTGCACGATAACGGTTTCCTCGCTCTCAAGCCCGGTTTCACGCCGGGCGAAAGCGGCGACTTTTTCCAAAACGTGGATTGGGATAAGACCAAAGCCTTTTCGCTGGGGTTGGGTTGCATCTTCCTCAACCGCAAAGGACGCGAAGCCAACGGCATCGTCACGGATGGGGATGCGGAGTCTGTGCGGGATGGCATCGTGAAGGGGTTGACCGGGCTGGCGGACCCCGACCGGGGAGCCGTGGCAGTTCGCGCGGTGGCGCGAAGCGAAGAAGTCTATCGCGGTCCGTATGCGAACGAAGCGCCCGACCTGATCGTCAATTTTTCCGAGGGCTATCGCGTCTCGTGGGATACGCCGCTGGGCGGAGTTCCGCGCGGGTTGTTCGCCGATAACACCAAAAAGTGGGGCGGCGATCATGTGATCGACCCCGCGCTGGCTTCGGGGGTTTTGTTCATGAATAAAAAATTCAGCGCAGAGTCGCCGAGCCTGATGGACCTTGCGCCGACCATTCTCAACGCGCTCGGCGTCGCGAAAGGCGATGCCATGGAAGGAAGCGATTTAATATCATGAAAATTTTAGCGTTCAACTTGCAGGGAGCAAAGCGCGCCATGTTGCTCGCCGATGAACGGCTCGAAAATCTGCGCCGCCTGATGGACATGGGCTGTTTTGGAGAACTCGAAGGCAACCCGCGCGAATGGAATGTGCTGGCGCGTCACGAAGCGCACACCTTGACGCTGGCTGAATTTCTCGCGCAAGCGGAGAAAGACGTTGCCGTGTTCGATGATGTTTCCGCGCTGGAAGCGAAACTTGCCTCCGACGCATGGGATTGCTGTCAACTCAACGCCTCTTTCCCCAGTGACGGCGGGTCCGCCGACCTCTATCTGGACTTCGACCGCGGCTTGGGCAACGCGCTACAACATTTAAGCGATGACACCCTGATCCTGGTGGTGGGGGAGTTGTGTTTTGTGCTCGTCGCGTCGAGCAACCCGATTTCGGGTTATCAGGATGGCTCCTCGCTCGATCTCACTCCAACCGTGTTGGAATTGGCGGGCTACCCGTTGCCTGCGAGCATCGAAGGAAAATCGTGGGTGGCAGGCATGGAACTGAACCGCTCCTCCGGCTTGTCGGATGACGAACAGGCGATGCTCCGCGAACGGTTGAGCGGGTTGGGGTATATCTAATCGATTGTCATTCTGAAGCGAAGAATCTCTGAAACGATCGCGGAGACCCTTTGCAGAGTTTCTCCTGAGCCTGTCGAAGGGTTCAGGGTGACATGGCGAGAAAACTTCATGAAAAAATTCGACACACAATTTGCGATTGAAATCCTCAAATACGCGCTGTGGTTTGGCATGATCACCGGCTTGGTGGAAGGCGTGTTGCTGTACGCGTCGCAACGCTACGAACTCTTGCGCGGGCAGATCACCTATCTCGGTTCGGGTCCGCAAGTATTATGGGTGGCGCCGATCTTCGACGCGTTGTTCTTTCTGCTTGTTGGCGTTGGCGTGGTAGTCGTTGCCCAGTTTCTGCCGCGAAAGTTTGCAAAACAGGCGGTCTTTTTTATCTTTTGTTTTCTCGCCATTTTCGGTTGGTTGCTGGTGTATCTTTCCGGCAGATTGAATCCCGCCGCCACCGCGATCCTTGGCGCCGGCATTGGGTATCAGATATCCACAGCCATAGTTGCGCGTGAAAACCGCTTTGCATTGTTTGCGCAACGAACTGTTAAACTACTCGCCGGCGTTACGCTGGCAATGCTCGTCCTCATTCAAGGCGGCTTTTGGATTCGAGAGCGCATTGCAACCAGCAATCTGCCTCAAGCGAGCGCCATGCCAACCCCAAACATTCTAGTGATCGTGATGGACACGGTCCGAGCCGATCATTTGTCGCTTCAAGGCTACGAGCGCGAAACCGACCCAACCCTCAAACGCATTGCCTCCGAAGGCGTAATGTTTGAAAACGCCTTCGCCTCCTCCTCATGGACTCTGACCTCGCACGCTTCGCTTTTCACCGGTCGCTGGCCCTACGAACATAAAGCGGATGGCGGGCGTTATCTCGATGGGACCTATCCCACCATTGCCGAAGCGCTGTCCCAACGCGGCTATCGCACCGGCGCGTTCAACGGCAATTTTGAAACGGTCACCAGCCACTGGGGATTTGCGCGCGGCTTCCTCCATTTTGAAGATTATTACCAGACCCTTCCGCAGTTGGCGGTCAGTTCTGTGTATGGGCGTTTCATGGAATATTACGTTTTCCACAAAGTATTCAACATGGAGTTTTCGATAGACCGCCGTTGGGGTCCGAGCGTCAACCAGTCCGCATTGGATTGGATCGACCAGGACGACGACACGCCATTCTTTGCCTTTGTCAATTATTACGACGCTCACGCGCCGTACATTTCACCGGAGCGCGCGAAATTTTCGAACCTCCCCAACCCCGGCGGACTCGTCAACACCGATTGGACTACCGCCGATATTTACAACCCCAAAACGCCCGAGCAAGCGCAAGGCGAGATCGACGCGTACGACGGCGGCATTTACTATACCGATCAGCAGATCGACGTTCTGTTGAAAGAATTGGAGTCGCGCGGCAAACTCGATAACACCATCGTTGTCATCACTTCCGATCATGGCGAGTTGTTCGGCGAGCATGGGCTGTGGGAGCATCATAACTCGTTGTACAAACCTGTCATTCATGTGCCGCTGATCGTATGGTATCCGAAATTGGCGCCGCAAAATATGCGGATCGATACGCCCGTGTCGAACACTTTTATCCCCGCCATGTTGTTGGATATGCTCGGCGAACCGGAGCAGACCGCCTTCCGCGGACCGCCTCTTTCTCAATTGTGGGCTGACCCGGCCGCGGCGGCGGATTTCCCCGACCCCATCGCGGAGATGGCAGAGTCGAGTTGGGTGAACCCGCATCACTTGTCGATTCGAGGCGACATGGTCACCGTGCTGTCTCCCGAATGGCAGTTCATCGCCCATGAGTTCAATGGCATCGAGTTGTACAATTTGAATGACGACCCAGATCAGGAAAATAATCTTGCCGGCGAGAATCCCGCCGAAGTGGATTCACTCACCAAGTACTACCTTGATCTCCTCGCCCAACTCGGTATGACGTGGCCCTACGATAATAAATAACCACCCATAACGCGAGAATGATCTTGCCGGTTGCAAGAGCGGCAACCCTGTCGCGTTCCCTTGCCCCTGAGATAAAACTTGAAAGATAACTTCAAAGATTTCGCGCAGAAAACGCTACTGCTGGCTGTCAACTTCGGTCTGATCACCGGGTTGGTGGAGGGCATCCTACTCTTCGGCTTGCATCAACTCGAACTGCTGACGTGGCGACTGCAAAACCGCGCCTACTGGTATGAAACGCTGTGGATCGCGCCCTTGGTGGATGTGATCCTGTTTGCGCTGGCGGGATTCGCGCTGACCCTGATCGGCTTTCCGTTGCGGAAGAAAATCCCCGTCCATAAGATCAGCCTGTTTCTTTTTTCGTTTCTCGCCGTGTTCGATTGGGTTTTCATCGTCCTCTTCGGGCGCATTTCACTCGCGCCGATTTTGATTTTGTCGGCAGGAGCAAGCGTTCAGGTTTTCAATGTGTTGCTCAAACGGGAACAGGCTGTGGAACGGAGCGCTCAACGCAGTTTGAAATGGCTGGCGGGCGCGGCGATCGCGGTCTTCGTGATCGTCCAGGGCGGGGGGTGGGCGAACGAAAGATTAAAGACCTCCCAGCTGAGGGATCATGCCGACGCGCCGAACGTCATTGTGATCGTGGTGGACACATTGCGCGCCGATCATCTTTCCTCGTACGGGTATGAGCGCGAGACGAGTCCGTTCATCGACGGTCTCGCCGCGGAGGGTGTCCGCTTTGAGAACGCCATCTCGCCTTCTTCATGGACGCAACCCTCACACGCCTCCATGTTGACCGGCCGCTACACCTACGAACACCAAGCCGAAACGCAACCGCTCGACGACACCTACCCGACGATCGGCGAAGTGTTGCAAGCGCAGGGCTATCGCACCGGCGCGTTTTCGGCGAACACACTATTCTTCACCCGCCGCCAGGGTTTTGGTCGCGGCTTCCTGCATTTTGAAGACAATGATCAGTCTGCGCCTGACGCGTTTCTCAATTCATCGTTATACGGCTATCTCTTCGATTATTATGGTTTGCGCAAAGCCTTGAAGTATGAAGGCGTTCCCACGCGCCGGCTTGCGCCGGAGATCAATCAGTCGGCATTGCAGTGGATCGATCGCGGCGATCAGCCATTCTTTGTTTTCATCAATTACTTCGATGCGCACGACCCCTACACGCCGCCCGAACCTTATCTGAGTAAATACGGTCAGACGCGGGGCGGGTTGATCAACGGCTTCATCGAGCGCTACCACCCTGAATTGACGCCCGCACAACTGCAAAGCGAGATCGACGCATACGACGGCTCGATCAATTATGTGGACGATCAGATCAAAGCGTTGTTTGCCGAGCTTGAGTCGCGCGGCGAGTTGGAGAATACAATTGTTATCATCACCGCCGATCATGGCGAGTCGTTGGGCGAGCATGGATTGCTCCAGCACAGCGCGTCGCTGTACCGGCAGGAGATCCACGTGCCGCTCATCGTGTGGGGGGCGGGAGTTCCCTCGGGCATTGTCGTGGATACGCCTGTCTCGACGACCAGCCTGCCTGCGACCATCCTGCAATTGTTGAACGCCAACGACGGCGCATTCCCATCCCAACCGCTGACGAAATTATTCGGCGGGAGCGCGCCGCCGGGGTGGGCGAACCCCATTTCGGAGGTGGCGCAATTTGACGGCGCGGCGGAACAAAACCCCACCACCTACGGCGAGATGAAATCGGTGGTCGGCGATCGATTGCAGTATATCGTCCATGAAGAATTCGGCGAGGTGTTATATGACTGGAGAGACGATCCGCTAGAATTATCGGACCTTGCGAAGGAACCGGACTCGGCAACCGCGCTCGAGTCCTTGCGCTCCTACCTCGATGAGTTGATCGGCTCGCCGATTTTCAAGTAAGCCTCTATCTTGTCGCGCTGAATAAACGCGAAGCCTCTCTGTCCTTGTTGTAGAGACCCTTCGCCCCGTTCAGGGCGGCATCTCCTTCGAACACTATGAAACGAAAAATTACCCGCAGAGATTTTCTCAAATTGGCTGGCGCAGGCGCGGCGGTGACTGCCGCCTTGGGCTATGGCGTGTTGCGCGAATCGAACGGCGATCCCATCGTGGAGCGGAATCCGTATGTGAACCCGAATAGTTTGTTCACAGCAGAGTTGGACGGCACGGTCCCCATCCTTGTTGTTGTGAACCCCGAAGCGGAAAATAAGTTCGGCATCTTCCTCACCGAGATTCTGCGGGCAGAGGGAGTTAATTGTTTTCACGTGGCGGCATTGTCGTCGCTTTCCGCAGATGTGATCGGCGCATACGATGTGATTCTGCTGGCTGAGACCCCACTGACAACCTCGCAGATCGAACTGTTCGAAGGCTACGTGTTCAACGGCGGGGGACTCGTCAGTTTGAAACCGGCCGCGGGGTTTGAATCAATGTTCGGCTGGGAGAGAAGCGCAGGCTCGTTATCCGACGAATATCTTTTGTATGACTCCGCCCAGCCTGTCAATGGCGGCAGTAATCCCATGTCGCTTCAATATCATGGAACGGCAGATTTGTACGAACTCACCAGCGGCGAGGGGGTGGCGTGGCTGTTTACCAAGAATGCCCCGTATGGAAAGCCCGCGATTGTGATGAATCGATTCGGCAAAGGCGAAGCGGCGGCGTTCGCGTTCGATCTCGCCAAGAGCATCGCGTATATGCGGCAGGGAAACCCCGAACTTGTGAACCAGGATTTGGACGGTTTGAACGGCGCGCGCACGGTGGATATGTTCGTGGGTTGGATCGACCTCGAGCGTATCCATATCCCGCAAGCCGACGAACAACAACGCCTGCTCGTGAATATGCTGGCGCGCTTGAGCAAACGACCTTTGCCGCGTTTGTGGTATTTCCCCGAAGATAAAAAATCGGTATTAATCGCCACCGGCGATTCGCACAGCAACCCCGTTCCGTTCATCGAAGAAGTGTTGAAGATCGTGGACGATCGCGGAGGGCACATGACCGTGTATTACGCCCCGCAGATCGTGGGCGATATCGGTCGCGCCGCCCGCTGGACTCGTTTCTGGCTAACCGATCACGTGCCCGTGATCTCCAACGCGCTCGGCGAAGAATTTGGGTCGCCCACGCCAGACCTGATTAAATCCTGGCGCGCGCGCGGGCATGAGATCGCTTTGCATCCGTATGTTGAAACCGGGCTCGACGAATGGCAGGTCTATTGGAAGGAATTTACCGGGCGAGGCTACGGGCCCGTATCGCAAACCGCGCGCACGCATCGCGTCTTATGGTCAGGTTGGATGGAAACCGCCCGCGCGCAAGCCATGCACGGTATGCGCATGAATTTTGATTATTATCATGTCGGTCCATCCCTGCAAATGCCGAACGGCGCGTGGGTGAATGGTCACCTCACCGGTAGCGGTCGCCCGATGAAATTCATCGACGAGCAGGGTCATATCATCGACCTGTATCAGCAACTCACGCAAGTCACCGATGAACACAACATCCCCATGAACGTGCCGGAGTGGGGCGGCTATGCCGGCTTGAGCGCGCAAGAGACGGTAGACATTTCAAAGTATCTGCTCAATCGCTCGGTCAAGTACGGTGATTACTGCGCCATCACCGGGCAATTCCATGTCGATCCCTTCCAACTCGGCGGCGACCCGGCGAAATCGGGGCGCATCTTTTTGGAGGGCACGCTGGATTATGCCAACGAACTCGGCGTGCCGATACTTTCGGCGCAAGAGTGGCTGTGGTTTTCGGATGCCCGGCACGACTCTAACTTTGAGAATGTGACCTGGGATGCCGCCGCTTCTTCCCTGACGTGCGAACTGCTCCCGCCCGCCCAGCCTTTATCCACGCTGACGGTTCTCCTCCCCGCGCTCCATGCCGGAAAGAAACTTTCCGCTGTCACCGTAGACGGTGTACCCACTCCCGCCAAAACCCGTCTAGTACTTGGCGGCGTGGAATACGCGCAGTTGATCCTCCCCGCCAGACGGCAATCGATACAATCCGCCTATTCATAACAACCCCAGGCGATGGGGAAATCTACCACAGTTGCTTGTTTCAGCCTTCGGAGAGACTATGTCGCAATTCCTATCTACGAATCGAAAGACGCTTCTTACGGCGCTTGGAATCCTGCTTATTTATTTCTTTGCGTTCCATAACCTCACGCGCTACCCCGCCCCGTGGTTCGATGAGGGCTCGCACTTGCATGTGCCGAAGACGCTGGCGCGATACGGCGAGTATGCGGATATCAGCAGTGACGGGTTCCGTTATTACGGTCCCACCATTGGTGTTGGTCCCACGGTGATGCTTCCCATCGCGGCGGCGTTCAAACTCTTTGGCATCGGCTTAATCCAGGCGCGGTTCGTGATGGCGCTGTATCTGCTGGCGGCATGCTACATCTTTTTCAAACTGGCGGAGCATCTCTCCGGCAAGGCGGTTGCGTGGATCGCCCTGGCGTTAATCTTATCCTCGCGCAGTGTTTTGTTTTTGGAGTATGGGCGTCAACTGCTGGGGGAGGTGCCGGGCTTTTTCTTCCTGGCGCTCGCGCTCTATCTCTGGTTCTCCAAATGGAATGAAAACGATGTAAAACGGCTGGCGACCATCGGCTTATTCTTCGGGCTGGCGATGATCACCAAATACCAATACCTGCTCTTCCTCGCCCCGACCCTGATCCTTTCGTGGGGGCTGGATATTTTCTATTACAAGACCTCTTCTCACAAGAATTTTCTCATCCCCGGCATTGTTGCGGCGGGCAGTTTCGGCATCTGGCAAGTCTTCACATTGATGTATCTCGGTCCCGCTACAATGACCGAAAACCTGGCGCTCTTGCGAGCCTCTGCCGAAGGCGCGGCATTCAATTTCAACCTTGCGCAACTCGCCGCCAATGTGGGCGCGCTCAGTTCGCGGGCGGTCTACCTCGAAGCCTTGTTACCCGCTTTGATCTATGCTTTCTTCGTGTCGGCGCCTCGCGCGCGCGAGGGACAAAAATTCAGCGTGCTGTTCCTCATGATCGCGCTCAACCTTGTGTGGTTTATCGTCGCCTCCATCGGCTGGATCCGCTACGCCTTCCTCGGGCTTACCCTCTCCAGCATTTTCATCGCCCGCTTCTTCCACAGCCTGACGGAGGGTTTCAACGTCGACTGGAGCGGCGGATTTTTCCGTTCGCTGTTCGAGGTGAAGAACGCCGCCCGCCTCGCCCTGACCTTATGGCTGGTTGCCATCGTCGCAATTCCGCTGGCAAAGACGGTCTCAGAGATCGCGTTTCCCGGCCCGAACAATGCTCAACTGATGGCAGACTATCTCAACGCGAATGTTCCCGAGTCGGCGGTGATCGAAACCTGGGAGCCTGAAATCGGCTTCCTGACAAACCATAACTATCACTACCCGCAAAATGAGTTGCTCGCGGTGGCTGTGAACCAGGTGTACTATGGCGGCGAACCGGTCAGGGACCGCTACTCTTTCGTGGAAACTGAGAACCCCGAGTATCTCCTTGTCGGCGAGTTCTCCAAATGGACGTTGATCTACCCGGTGGAATATGTTTTCGAAAACTACCAATGGGTGCAGACCTTCGGCGATTACGATCTGTATCAACGGATCGAGAAATAAACCATGCTGGTTAAACTTTTCATTTTGCTTGTCTTCGCCGGCGGAATACTTCTCGGGTTTCGGCGCGAGTCGAATCTTTCGCGCGTTTTTCTGAACCTGGTCGCCCTCTACGCGGGGGCTTGGATTCTTTTCATGGCGTATCTGTGGGTCAACCACGTCAACTTCCCGTTGAACCTTGAAGCCATGGAGTTGACGGTCGTCCAGCATTTCCAGCGCGCGGTTGCCGGTCAGCCGATATACGTCGAGCCGTCGCCGGGCTTTGTGCCGCTGGCATATGCCCCGTTTTATTACTATTTCTCGATTCCGTTTGCGTGGTTATTCGGAGCGAACTTGTTCACCCTGAGGCTGGTAGCCATCCTCGGAATGCTCGGCGCGGAGATCGTCATCTTCCTCGCTGTCAAAAAAGAAACGCGCTCTGTGTGGTGGGGGATCGTTGCGGTGGGTTTGTTCACTGCCGCGTATCGCGTGATGGATACCTACCTTGATAATGCCCATTCTGACTCTTGGCTATTATTCTGCGCATTACTGGGATGTTACTTGATCTCGTTGAACAAATCCCGTTCGGTCAATGTGCTGGGCGTGTTGGTGTTGGTCGCTTCGTTCTGGTTCAAGCAACACGGCGCTTTATTCGCCATGGGGGGCGTGCTGTATCTCACATGGCGCGAGGGCTGGAAGAATTCCCTGCCCTATTGGGTTGTTGCCGGGGCGCTCGGTCCCGTCCTGTACCTGCTTGCGCCAGCGCTCTTCTTTGGTTCACTGTTTCACTACTACACGTTGACGGTGCCCGGCAGTTGGAGCCATCTCAACGTGGATGCCGTTGTACGCTATGTTGTGTTCATCGTAACAAATTACCCTGCCCTGGCCGGTGTCGGCGTAGTTGCCTCGTTGATGTATGGGCTCAAACAGAAAAGCAAGGCGAGTATTTGGTATTTCACCCTGCCCTTTGCTTTGCTGAGCGGCTTTGTGGGCGCGCTCGATCCCGGTTCGAATAACAATGTTTTTATCCCGATGGGCGCATGGTTCATCTTAACCGGTGTGATCGGCATGGCGGCATTCCTGGACGAATATCAAGTTGCGCGCAAATGGTCGCTCCATCTTGCGGCGTTGGGTTTATCTTTTGCCTTATTCTTTTATAACCCGGCAACTGTGATTGTTTCTTCGCATGCCGAGGAGACCTATCAGGATTTTATCGGATATTTAAATTCTCTCGATGGACCCATCTATGCTCCGTGGGTTGGGCAGTTGGAGGATGGGTATGCGTTTGCTCCCGCTGTCCATTGGGTGCCGATGGAGGATCTGATTCGCGGTCCCGGCGCGGAGGATGAGGATGTGAGAATCGTTCAGGGATTACTGGACCCAGTCATACGTCCGGAGGGAACCGCCTATATCCTGACGAATTATCCGCTGGAGAACGATCCGCTTCTTTTCTTCCTTCTGGATGATTACCAACTTGCATCAGATTTGGGTGACAGGTTCGCCGCGCTCTCCACATTGCCCAAGCGATATAACCTTGAGTATCCGCGATATTTGTATCAGTACGCGCCGTAGTATTTGCCTCGGACCTCTTCATGGATTGGAAAGCGATTAATATGAGGCGGCTTCTTGTCGCCTTGGCGTTTGTTTCTCTGTTGGTGTTAGGTGTCTATCATCAACCCTATTACCCGGTTACCTGGTTTGACGAGGGGCTGGCGTTGCAGGGCGCGTTGAATTTGGTCAACCATGGGCAGTATGCCATGCGGTCTGTGGAAGGGTTTCGGATGCTTGATCAGCCGTTGATCGCGAATGGACCAGGCTTGATCGTTCCGATTGCAGTACTATTCAAGATCTTTGGCGTAGGGTTGTTGCAAGCGCGGATCCTTGCCGCTGTATTTTTTCTTGCGGCGGTTTGGTTGTTTTTTCGCATCTCATCCGTGTTGTATAGCGCGCCTTCCGCGTTGATCTCGGTATTCCTGTTGTTGTCGATCCCAGACGAAGGGTTCTTGTTTTATGGCAGGCAGGCTTTGGGCAACGTTCCCGCGCTGATGTATTTTTTTATCGGGTTTCTCTGCTTCCTTGCGCTTGGGAAAAAGAAACAGACGCGTTACGCAATTCTCTCAGGGTTGTTTTTCGGGCTGGCGCTGGTGACGAAGGGTCAGTATTGGATCTTTGTCCCCGCGTTGGGCTTGGCGGTCGTTGCGGATTATTTTTATTACAAGCAAATCCGACCTCTCAACAGCATGATCGTTTTGGTTGTGATGCTCACCTGTGCCGCCTTATGGTTCGGCGTTCAGTACAAATTGGTAGGCGCGGAAAATTTTGCCGCTCATCTTGCGGCGCTCGACTCGAGCGCGGAAGTGACCATCCTGGCGTTTCGGGCGAGTCGTATACCGGGAAATATATGGTACCTACTACGTTCCGGTTTTTTGCTTTTTGCGGGTCCTGGCTTGCTTCTGTCGTTTCTGGAAAGCCGTCAACGGACCTTATTTGGGTTAGGGAAATTCATGCTGGCTGTGTTCGTCACAGTCTGGGTCCTTTGGTTTTGCTTTATATCAGTCGGGTGGCCCCGTTATATGTTCGAGGCTTTCTCCATCGGGCTGGTTTTTTCTGGAGAGGTTTTTTATCGAATTTATTTATATATTCGCAAGACCTGGAACGAGTGGCAAAAAAGTTCGAGGTTGCGACAAGGCTCCTTGTATGCAGGGTCCGTTTTTCTGTTGGCGGGTTTGGTTTGGGCGGGAAACGGTTTGTTCCAGCAGATACGAGATATTGATGTCAGGCACGATGCAACGCCCGAGAAATTTGCCGATTATATTATTCAAAACCTTCCCGCGGACGCGGTGATCGAATCGTGGGAATGGGAGCTCGACCTGTTGACGCCGGATCACACGTACCATCATCCTGCCAATCGTTGGGTCGACCTCAAGACCGCGGAAACGCAGTTTGGCGAGATGACAGACGAGACCTATGATCCAACGGCGTATGATCCAGATTACCTGATCGAAGGTCCCTTTTCGAAGTGGACTGGCATGTATACCGAGTTTTTGGCGGGAGGCTGTTGCGTCCATGTGGTTACTGTTGAGAATTACACATTGTATAAAATCAACCATCGCGAGGAGTGAAAAGATTGCATATGAAAATATCCATTGTTATTCCCTGTTTTAATGAAGAGGATAACATCGAAAAACTGGGAACAGACTTCTTCCCCGTTGCCGATAGCTTGATCGGAAGTAAATTGCCGGACGGCGGCGCTGTGACCTCTGTAGAAGTCGTTTTTGTCGACGATGGGAGCAAGGATGCTACGTATCACGCGCTCAAAACCGCTTTTGCTTCCCGTTCCAGCCAGACAATACCGATTAAGTTTGAGAAGCATGAAGTAAATCGCGGGCTTGGCGCGGCCATCCGCACGGGGTTACAAGCTTCGACCGGCGATATCATTCTCACAACCGACAGCGATGGAACCTATAAATTTGGGACCATCCCAGCCTTGTTGGCTTGCCTTCAGAAGAATGTGGATGTGGTGACCGCCTCGCCGTACCATCCGGACGGGGAAGTGGTTGGAGTGCCCGGGTATAGGATATTCCTTAGCAAAGGCTCGTCTCTTCTTTATCGAATTTTGTTGAACTGGAACATCTACACGTATACAGCGCTGTTTCGAGGCTATCGCCGCAGAGTGGTCGAACAAGTGCAATTCGAGGCGGATGATTACCTTGCCGGCACCGAGTTCATGGTCAAAGCCATGCTCAAGGGATTCAAGGTCGTCGAGTTTCCCGCCGCGTTGCATAGCCGTATGTTCGGGGTTTCCAAGGCGAAGTTGTGGCGCACGATCAAATCTCATTTGCGTTTTCAATACAGACTTCTGTTGCATCGGCTTCGCCTGCGTTCGATGTTTTCCAGCCCGGCATGAAAATCGCATATTTTGTTCCGTATGTGCCTAATCTGATTCGGGTCAGGCCCTATCAGTTGATCTCGCATCTTTCCGCCCTTGGCGCGGAGGTGACCGTCTTTACGGTGACGACAAACCAAGGAGATGTTGAGGATGCACGCGCGTTGAAGAGCCTGTGCCATGATGTTGTATACGAACATCAACCCGCGTTGCGTTCGTATTGGCAGAGTCTGAATGCCTTTCCAACCCGGCAACCTTTGCAGTCTGTATATAGTTGGAACCCAGCGTTGGTTGAACGTTTTTTCCAATCCTACAGCGTTTCTTCAAGGTTTGACGTTGTGCATGTGGAGCATTTGCGCGGCTCAATGTTTGGAACAACGATCCGTTCCCGCCTGCCCAGCCTGCCGGTCGTGTGGGACAGCGTGGACTGTATCAGCCACCTCTTTGAGTTGACCTCCGCGAAGAGCCGCAGCGCATTCGGCAGGCTGATCTCCACGCTAGACTTGCGTCGGACCCAGGCGTGGGAAGGTGAACTGGTTTCCGCGTTTCATCATGTGACGATCACATCACAGGCTGATAGAGAGGCGCTCCTACGATTGTCTTCAAAGACACCATCGCCCGTGACCGTGTTGCCCAATGGCGTGGATATGCAATATTTCCGCCCGGATGTTGCGATTCAACGCGATCCAGAAACGATCGTCTTTAGCGGTAAGATGAGTTATCACGCCAATATTTCGATGGCAGATTTTCTGGTTCGGGAAATCATGCCTACCATTTGGGAGAAACGCCCAGGCGTGAAATTGCTGATCGTCGGAAAGGATCCGCCGGCGCATATTACATCCTTGCAGGCGGACCCTCGTATTATCGTCACAGGCACTGTTGCGGATATGCGTCCATATCTTCAAAAAGCAACGGTTGCGGCGGTTCCGCTTGTGTATGGCGCGGGAATCCAAAATAAAGCGCTTGAGGCGATGGCGTGTAAAACACCTGTGGTAACAAACATGAAGGCGATGATAGCTTTACAAGCGAAGCCCGGAGAAGATGTTTTGGTGGCTGACACCGCTGAGGAGTTTTCACGGGAACTTCTACGCCTGATCGAAGACCCATCATTACAACAACAAGTGGGGCAGGCTGGATTGGACTATGTTCGGAAGCATCACGATTGGACCGTTTTGGCTGGGAAATTGATTCGTATTTACGAGGAAGCCATAAACCATGCGAAAATGCTTACCTGACCTTGCGTATAGCGACCGCGTTGGCTGTTCCTATGGTAACTTTTCTAATGTTGCAACGTCATGAAGTTCGAGGAGAACGTTAGGTTATTTAATTTCTCCTGCTATAATTCTGTTTATAAAATTGGTTCCCATGGATATTAATCCCTATCTCAAACCTTTAATCAAATGGTGGCGGTTGATAGCAGTGACCACTGTGCTGGCTCTGATTTCCAGCTCGATCTCGACGCTGTTTCAGCCGGCGCAATACATTTCCCGCACCACTCTGGTGACGGGAAGCACCATTTCCAATCCCAACCCGGAACCGGGTCAGATCTCAATTTCGCAACAGTTGGCGACGATCTACTCAGATATGGCGCGGCGTGAACCGGTGCAGGAAGCCACGAAACAGGCGTTGGGTATCGACTGGCTTCCGCAATACAATTCGCGCATCATTCCGAACACCCAGTTGGTCGAGATCGCTGTGACCGACACAGACCCTCGTCGCGCGCAGATCATTGCCAATGAATTGGCGCAACAGTTGATCAAATTAAGCCCGGCGGTCAGCGGCACGGGCGGGGAACAGCAGGAATTCATCGACCAGCAACTTGCCAGCCTCCAGGAACAGATCGAACAGACCGACAAGGAAATTAAAGACCTTCAGGCAAGTTTGAAGGTTCAGACCAGCACGAGTCAGATCGCGGAGACCGAAAAAGAAATTCAGACTCTGACGCTTAAGTTGACCAGCCTGCGGGATAACTACGCAACGTTCCTTTCCAATTCTCAGCAGGGCGCATTGAACACCTTGACGGTTGTGGAGCCGGCGAACCTGCCCACAAAATCGGAGGGTACCAGCAAACTGCTGATCATTGGCTTGGCAGGGTTGGTTGGGCTGTTGCTTTCGGCAGGCGCCGCGTATGGGTTGGAATATCTCGACCGCACCATCAAGACAACTTCCGATGTGGAGCGTATCTTTAATCTGCCGGTCATCGGTTACCTTTCGCAGATCTCTGAAAACGGCAATAACGCCACGTATGTGTTGAGCCATCCGAACTCGATCGTTGCCGAGAACTTTCGCTTGTTGCAATCGAACCTTGAGTTTTTCCAAACCTATAATTCCGCCAAGACGATCCTGGTGACCAGCCCGGTGCAGGGAAACGGCAAGACGACGGTTGCGGCGAACCTCGCGCTTTCGTTCGCCATGAGCGACCAAAAGGTGATCCTGGTCGATTCCGATCTCCGGCGTCCTTCTGTTCACAAAGCCTTGAAGATCTCGCAGAACCCGGGGCTGGCAGATATCATCCATGCGCGGATTGCCGCAAAAGAAGTTGTGAGACCCGTGAAAGGGAAGCGCATCGACGTGATCACAGCGGGGCACATCCCGCCGAGTATCACCGAGGTGGTTAATTCAAAACGTGTCGGCGCGATTTTGAACGAATTGCGAGACGAATACGAGACGATTATCGTGGATGCGCCGCCGTTGATCATTGCCGATTCGTACAACCTCGCCTCGAAAGTGGATGGTGTGGTATTGGTGATCGAACCCGGCTTGACGAAGGACGATCAGGCAAAGGTCATTAAAGAGCAGTTGAATCGCGCCGGGGCGCGGGTGATCGGCATTGTGTTCAATAAGGTTTCGGAAACCAACGCGAAAACGTATGGCGATTATCAGTACATGTCCATGTACTCGCCCCAGCATTACAGCGATTATGTGTCCAGTAGCGCGCCCAAGGTGGATGAACCGGAATCGAACTCGAAGAAACTGCTGGCGTTCTTCGAGCGCGGCGAAGTTCCGCCCGATGTCAAATCATCGTTGGAGAGCGCGTTCGACCGCTTCCAGAACCAGCGGAAAACACTGTTCAGCCGGTTCAAAAATAAATCATCCAAGTAATCGATGGCAAGCCTCCGCAAGGGGGCTTGTTTTTTGAGGGTTAGAATCAGCCGCACTGGTAGAATGAAGCCACGGTCGTCCTCCGTGAAATGTCGCGCAACTATTTTTCCCGCAAGGCGTATAAGGAGTACGAGGAGCGCAGGTGAACGATGAACTCGCCTGGGTAGCCCAGGCTCAACAAGGCAGTGACGAAGCATTTACCCGGCTCGTCGAATCGCATCAGACACATGTGTATAACTTGTGTTATCGAATGCTGGGCGAACCTGAAGCGGCGGAGGATGCCGCGCAGGAGACTTTCTTGCGCGCCTACCAAAACCTGCATCGTTACGACTCGAGTCGTTCGTTCGTCACCTGGCTACTTTCGATCGCCGCGCATTATTGCATCGACCGCCTGCGCCGAAAGAGACTCTCGGTCTTTTCGATAGATGAGGAGCGCGAGGATGGGACGGTGTTTGAGATCGCCGACCCCGCTTCGCCCGACCCTGAGGCTGAATCGACCAAGCGGGAGGAGCGCGACCGCCTGCACCGGCTTTTGGGCGACCTCGATGAAACGGATCGCGCGGCGGTGATTATGAGGTATTGGTATGACTATTCTGAAATTGAGATCGCTGAGTCGTTGCAGTTGACGGTCAGCGCTGTGAAGAGCCGCCTGCACCGCTCGCGCCGGGCGTTGGCAGGCATGTGGCAGGAGGAGGAAACTCTGCCTGCCCAAACGGAAAGGAGACGCCATGAATCACCAGCCTTTTGAAACCTGGCTTTTGCATGAGGTTGCGCTCGATGCGCAACAACAGCGCGAATTGGATTCGCACCTGCGTTCGTGCGCGTATTGCGCCGCGCTGGTAAAGACCGCCAGGGTTTTGCGCTCTGCGAAACTGGCTGTGCCCGCTCCGGGATTTGCAACCCGGTTTCAGGCGCGGCTGGCGGCTGAGAAAACCGCCGAGCGCCGCCGCCGAATCCTCGGTTCCGTCTTTTTTGCTTTGGGCGGGATGTTATTGTTAGGATGGCTGGTGTCGCCTTATCTGGCTGGCTTTTTGCAATCGCCTGCCAGTTGGATCGCCGCGTTGGTGGAGACGGCTGTGTTCATTCTGACCACGCTTCAGGCAAGCGCGGAGGCTGGCAAGGTCATCCTCGATGTGCTGGGCAGGTTGCTTCCGCCGTTTGGGTGGATGGTGATCGTTTCAGGCGTTGCCGGCGTCAGCTTGTTGTGGTCGGTATCCATTTGGCGGTTCGCGTTTCGAAGCGCGCCGCAAGGAGTGTAGTGTATGAAGACAAAATTTAGGATCGTTACTCTGATTTCCCTGATTATGCTTGCGCTTGTTCCGACCAGCGCGGCGCTTGCTCAGGGGCCGGGACCCAATGGCGGTCAGGTGATCTTTGGGAGTAACTTCACGCTGGAATCCGGCGATACGTTCGACGGCGACCTGGTGGTCTTTGGCGGAAACGTGTCTATTGAAGAAGATGCCGAGTTCAACGGAGACCTGATTGTGGTGGGCGGCACTGTGAAAAGCGACGGGGCGATCCATGGCGATGTTGTCGCTATTGGCGGGCAGATTTATTTGAACGAGACCGCGTCGACGCTGGGTGATGTGGTCACCATTGGCGGGCAGGCAGTGGTGGCGGAGGGAGCCGTGGTCGAAGGGGAGATCGTCAATAACGTTCAGCCGGAGATCAATCTTCCGGATGGGCAGGTTCCGCCTTTCCAAGACCCGTCCAGAATCGATGTGAAGTACGATTTTGGGTTCAGATTCTTTGGGCAAATATTCCAGTTGTTCTTTTGGGCAACGCTGGCGGCGGGATTCGCCATGTTACTGTCGTTGTTCTGGAAGCCGCAAATGGAGCGCGCAGGCAATGCCATTGCCGCGCAACCGCTGATGGTCGGCGCGATGGGTTTGCTGGCGGTGGTGGTGAGCGCGTTGTTGTTCCTTACGATCATCCCGCCCATTGTGCTGGGTTTTGCCTGGTTGTTTGGGATCGTTGCCTTTGGGGCGGAGGTGGGCGAGCGCTTCGCCAAGGCAATGAGCCAGACGTGGTCGCCGGTGGCGACGGTGGGCGTTGGCACCTTCTTGCTCGTGCTGGTCAGTGGCGCGCTTGGTTTTCTCCCTTGTATCGGCGGGCTGGCGCAATTCTTGCTTGGGTTGCTGGCGATCGGCTCGGTGGTGATCACCCGCTTCGGGTCGCGGACCATTCATACGTCGGGTGTGATCGTGGATCCGCCGCCTCCGCCTGTCGCGCAGGCGTAAAAGTCCGCATGATGTAATTCGCGCATGTAAAACGTCCCGCAGGTTCGGTTGAATCAACGGAGCGCTGCGAGAAAACCTGCGGGAGGGTGTGAGCATCGCTGTTATAATTTGTCTGCCCCGGGTATTCGCCCGGGGCAGATTGATTTTATTGGAGGTCTCATGGCATTACAACAAAACCCCATCCCGAACACGATACTTCATCAATCCGCGCCGCCGCTGGTGGAGGTTTCAGGCACACACCGCGACATGGGCAGGCAGATCGGCGAGGCGAGGCGCGAGCAGGTTCAACATAGCATCGAGAATGCCCGCGTGTTGATCGACCAATCGTACAATACGCTGGAACTCACGTGGGGAGGCGCGCAGATCCAGTCGCGTAAATATTTGCCGTTCGCCGAGGAGCGGTATCCCCAATATGTGGATGAAATGCGCGGCATTGCCGAGGGGGCGAATGTGTCGTTCGATGATGTGGTGGCGCTCAATACCATGGAAGCCATGACGATGGACGCCTTGCATCTTACGCGCTGCACCAGTTTTGCGGTGAACGAACAGCGCGCGGCGGATGGTCATGTGCTGGCGGCGCACAACGAGGATTGGGTGCCGGAAGACGAGAATGATGTGTATGTGGTCTTGGCGAAGCCGAGGGAGGAACCTCCGTTTCTTGCCATGACGTACGGCGGACTGCTCCCTAACGTGGGATTCAACGCTTACGGCATCGCCCAGTTGATCGATTCGGTTTACCCGAACGATTCCCGCATCGGCATTCCCCGCCTGGTTGTTGCGCGCGCCGTTCTTTCCTCGCGTCGTATTTCAGGCGCCATCGGGCGGATGCTCATCTCGCATCGCGCCGCGGGGTACAACCACCTGCTCGTTCATGAAAGCGGGGAGATGTATTCGGTGGAGGTCTCGGCGAAACGATTCGACATCCTGCACGGCACGGACGGATATATGGTTCACACGAACCATTATCTTTCGCCGACGATGAAGGAGATCGAGAAGGACCCCGAGGAGTTGATCTCTTCTCGCGTGCGCTACTTCCGCGCGAACCGCTTACTGCGCGAGAATTCGACCCATACGATCAAAACCCTGCAGGCGATCCAGAAGGATCATGTGAACCTGCCGAACTCCATTTGCAATCACAACATCGCCGGTATCGACCCGATGGACCGCGAGAGCACCATTTCGGCGCTGGTCATCGACCTGACCGCCCGCGAAATGCACATCGCCTGGGGAAACCCGTGCCAAAACGCGTATCACACGTATCACTTGGATGCGTGATGAGAGAGTGGAGAGTGGAGAGTAGAGAGTGGAGAGTAGAGATTGTCGTTAGAGAGTGTTTCTGAAGTCTTTTTTGGACACGGATCACACGGATTTCACGGAGAAAACTATTTGGGCTCTACCGTTTTTAACGGGAAATCTTTTTTTCAAACACAAAGGACACGACGGTCACAAAGGAAAACCCAAGGAATCTAGGCTCTTTTTTTGCCTTTGTGTCGCTTCGACGAACTCAGCGCAAGACTTTGTGCCCTTCGTGGTGAAGCTCT